>TARA_B100001175_G_scaffold173947_1_pt1 | contig 36489 bp, 35 predicted proteins | sample TARA_B100001175 | Tara Oceans TARA_B100001175
GTAGTTGTATTGATAAGCATAGCTGTAGCGGTAAGAATAGCCGTATTTGTAATAGGAGCGTGCACCTACTTTGATGCCATTTAAAATGAGTCCTATGTTGTTAATTTTCTTATCTTTTATAAGTTTTGTGACAAATGAAGCTGCTTTTTTTTCTGAGTAGTCTGCCCTGACGGTGTAAAGCACTAAATCGGCATATCTAAGTAGTGGGATAGAGTCACTTACCAAAATTAGCGGTGCTGAATCTATTAGAATGTAATCATACTCTTTTTTTAAAAGGTTCAATAAATTTTCAAAAGCCATTGAACCCAAAAGCTCTGCTGGATTTGGCGGAATTGGTCCACTGAACAAAATATCTAGTGTACTTTTAAATAAATCTGCTTTAAAAATATGAAACTGAAAGTTTAAGTTTGAATCCAAAAGCAAGGAACTGAGGCCTTTTTCATTCACTTTTCTATTAGTATTTATCAAATTATGAATCTGCGGATTGCGCATATCTGAGCCTAAGAGCAATACTTTTTTTCCGGTAGCAACATAACTAGCTGCAATATTAAAGGCGGTCATTGTTTTGCCCTCTCCTTTAACGCTAGAGGTGGTTAGGATGACCTTGCAACGACTGTCTTGAGGTAGTTTATAGTTTATATTAGAGCGAATAACACGTGCTGATTCGGCAAGGGAACTTCTAGGATCACTGATAGCGCTCGTGTCCTGTACAAAAGGAACTTCTCCCAATATATCTAAATCAATAAAGTTTTGTTCCAAATCTTCGCGTGTATGAACCTTTGTATCAAGTGTTTTTATAATGAAAAGCACACCAAAAGGAAACAAAAGACCCAATAAAATAGCACCGAGCAAAATAGTTGTTCTTTTGGGGGCTACAGGTATTGGATTAGTATAGGCATAATTGATTACTCTAGTGTCTGGCAAGGTAGCTTGGTAGCTAATGGATGCTTCTTCCCGTTTTTGAAGCAAAAATAGATAAAGGTTTTCAGCAATCTGAAACTTACGTTCAAAGGACTGCAGAGTAGCCTCGAGTTTAGGAATTTTTGCAACCTTGGCACTTGTGTTATTTTTAAACTCATTAAACTTGAATAGGGAAGTCTTTAGGTTCTCAAGGTAATTGTCAATACTAATTAAGATGTTTTTCCTAAGGTCTGTGAGTTGTTTGCTTAGCTGTACAATGATAGGGTTGCGCTCGGTTGCACCAGACAATAGAGCATTACGCTCCAACACCAAGGTATTGTAGGCCAATACCAATTCATTTACATTTGTACTGCTTATACCAATATTAGAAGGTAAAAGGGAAAAATTTGATTGGGCCTGCAAATTTTTTTGTAAAGACTTTGCCAATTCTAATTGAGTAGTTAGGTTAAATTTTTCTTGTTCTAAATTTGTCAGATTAGACAAGGCATTAGAGGTTTGTGCTTCTGGCGAATAAATAAGATTATCAGATTTAAAGCCCGTAGTTTCTAGACTCAAAGAATCAATCTCACTTACAATTGAGCTCAAGCGGGAGTTGATAAAATCAATAGAAAGCGCATAAATTTGGCGTTTTTCACTAACTTGGTCTTCATGCGCCGTCTCAATAAGGCTATTTATGATGGACTCATTAAGAATTTTGTTAGCTCCTTGCAAATTAATATTTATATTATCACCTTCCTGCGAATCAGAAGAAATTACAAGCTTTCTGGCCAATGCGGCGACGGCATTAGTTTCACTACTTCTGTAAATTATAAACTCGCAATCAGAATGAGGGATTTTATTAGTAGTCAACTTCAAATGTTCAAGCTCAAAGCTCTGGGCAGGGATAAGGTCGTAACGCTTGTTATCAAATTCCAATGATGGTTTTTTACCAACGAATTTTAATATTATGCCGTCCTTAAAAATTTTATTTGATTTGAATTCAATAGTAAAAGGAATCTCATCCCCAAATCTTAGTGAATTTTTCAAGTGGCCAACTTCATAGACCTTGGTTTGTAAATCCAAGGCTTTGATAACTTTTTTTAGATTGGGCTTGGCTGTTATTTGGGTGATATGATTATCAATTTTTATTCTGTTAAAGTTAAACATAGCGCCAGCAGATTGGGTGAGAAAACTAGAGGGATCAGACTTGGCATCTTTCACCTGAAGAATCGCAGCACTAGCATAGGTATTGTTGGTGTATCGCAGATTGAAAAATGCCAACAAAAATACAAGAACGACAGATATCAAAAACCAAGGCCAAAAAAAAGTGTAATAACGAATTTGTTTGACAATGTCAACAGAACCATTTTCTAAATCTGTAAAATTTTCAGGATTGTTCATAAGATTATCGAGATATAACAATAAATAGGGTAACAGCCAAACTCAAAATTGAGATTAGAGTACTAGCATTGCCGACAAGACCCGAAGATTTGACTTTAGCATTGTTTGGACGTACATAGATAATATCGTTTTGTTTAAGAAAATAAAATTCGGATTGTAAAAATTCGGATTTTGTGAGGTCAATTACTTGGTTTACTCTTTGACCGTCTTGAGTTCTTAAAAGCAGTACATGATTACGATCACCGTTGATAGTGAGATCACCTGCCAATCCAAGTGCTTGGGGGATGCTTACACTCTCTTCCAAAACTGTAAAAGTGCCAGGCCTAGCAACTTCTCCAAGAACAGAAATTCTAAAATTAAGAATACGGATGTTTACTGATGGATTTTTGATATAGGGACTAAGCGCCTCTTGTATCTCTGTTGCAAGGGTGTTAGTTGTTTTTTCATAGGTGTTAACTTCACCTATAATAGGTAAATTAATCCTAGCGTCTTCTCCTACGAGGTAGCCATCGATTGAACGGGATTCTAATTGAGGTAATGGCTGTGATAGAGAGGATTGTTTTTGAAAAATAAGCACACTCTCTGGATTAAGGGCTTTTATTTGAATATCAAGGATATCGCCGGGTTGAATATTTAGGAACTCAAAAGAGCTTTCTAAAGGGATATTATCAATGTCTTGCAAATAATAAACATCTTTTTTGGAAGCGCAGGATGCCAAAAATAGAAACACAACAAGAACTTTTATCTTGTTTATTTTCATAACCAATAATTTTAACAAAAATAATAAAATAAAAATATTATCAACAGAAAAGAAGCAATAAAAAAATGGGGAGAAATGCTGGTATTACAGCTCTTGGAACGTTTATGATGCTTATCACAAAGACAGCAGCGCGAACCTCAACTACGCCCGATCTAGGAGGTTTTGTGTTCTAATAGAACATTAAAATATTAAAAAAGACCTACTGAAATTCATTTGGTCTTTTATAAATTAACAAAATTTATTTATTCCAAAACTTTAAAATTCTTTGCCATAATAACTTTCGTTTACTGATAACTCTTTTTCTGTAGATATTTGAACTTAAAAAAATGAATGTACGAGATAGACCAAAATAGACCAACGCAATAAGATTTTTAAAAAAAGAGTATAAATTATCAAAAAACTTAGATTGTAACTGCCATTTATACACTATTTTTTTTAGAGGATAGTAACTTTTGTAATTAGTGTAATAAAGCGATAGAAGAGTATAAAAATGTTTTATGGAATTGGGAGAAGTTTCAAGTTTTGCAATCATAATACTCGGCTCCAAATACAAAACATCTAACACGGATCTAAAGGCCAAATAATTTCGGATCATTCCGCTATCATTATATTGCCAATTTAAAATGGCATGCTGCCACAGATGCTGTTCTGATGGAATCCACAGCCCGCGCCTGGACTGTACTTTATTTTGAAGGACATCTTTAGTTAATATTAGGTGATTTTCCTTAATCAAAAGGTGGCGATGAATTTCCACAGCAGCAATATAGCTAGAATGTTTTATTCTTTTTAAATGTTTTTGGTAGTTATCAGGTAAAACTCCCTTTGTAAAACTAAATTCATTGGATACTGCTTCAAAATCTTCATTTATCAAAAGTTGTTGAGCGCTCAAAAGATCTTTCTCAGCAACCAAAATATCAATATCCCCTACCATGCGCTCTGATACGGCCTCATAGGTTTTAGTAATAAGCATTGCGGCACCTTTTAAAAATACATGATCTATTTGATTTTTGTTGAAAATTTTAGATAAAAAATCAACTTGCTTTAAAATAGCAGAATTTCGCTCATAATTTAAATCTGTGATTTCTTGTAAATATAACAATAGATCTTTGGGGGCATGGTTAACTAATTTTTTCCGCTTTAAGGCTCCATATATTGCTGGTAATAACAGCTGGCTACTACCAATTTGCACCAAACGATCCCAAAAAATCTGCGGTGCAGGAAAATGTGAATCATTAACTGTTTCTGTTGGATGTAATAGCTCCGCCACAAAACGAAGCATCTGTAACCTATTATAGCTCGGCATCCAAAAGTTTTTTAGCGGTATTGAAATCTGAATAGTCTAAACAGTAGGTTTTTACACCCATTGCCCAATTAGCAAAAGCTTTGGCAGATACCATCTTAGGAAATATCCATGTATCTGGGATAAGTCGAGATAGGGCCTGTTTTTTATCCAAGGAACTCAAGCGGTTTATTTGATTCTTGGAATAATGGACCCAAATAAGCGCCTCTATCTCAAAAGTCTCTGGAGAGTTATTTTGAAGTGTATGTAGTGGTAAAAACTTAATTTTAGTTTGTCCTTTAATTTTTTTTGATGTTTTTAGAGTCTTAAATTCCTTATAAAATCTTTCAATAACAGGCCAGGCGTTTTCCTTGACCGATACAGCAGCAGGATTGTCATAGATTTTAAAATCGTGATCCATAAGGACTAAATCATCGGCTATAAATCGATAGTCAGAAAAGGACAACAAAGATGATAAAGTGCTCTTGCCAGTTCCAGAATTCCCCAAAAGCAAATAGCTTTTGTTCTTCTTTTGAACCGCACAACCATGGAAAGAACAGAGCCAGTTAGGACTTGTTATGCTATGATAAAATTCTGTTAGCTGGTTTACAAATTGGGCTTGGAGTACAAAAAATTGATCCATGGAAATACTGTATATGTGTTTTTTACCAGCAAAGAGTTTTAGCTTATTGTCATTTTTAGTTATGATGAATTCTTTACTACTTTTGGATTTATTGGTTTTTAAATGTGTAAAAGGTGCCAGGAAAAGTGTTTGAAGTGCTTTAGAGTTATAATAAAAAGATGCTTTATTTTGGCCCAAGAATAAGTATGAAACGTAAAAATCTTGTTTCGAAAGGCTGCTGTAATCCGCTGGTAAGTAATCTTCAGAAAAAGAATTTGTATTGTCAGTTGAAATGGCCTCGAAAAGAACCAAGATTTCTGGACGGATAGCTACAAGCTCTTTAATAGCCTCTTGATACTCATAATCCGTTTGAACTAAAGCTTCACTAAAAAATATATCTAAATCATCCTGGACCAATAAAAACTGGTTGGTAGCCCCAAACCAAACCAGAGAAAAGTTTGATCTCGAAATAATAAAGGAAGGTTTAGGGTTTTTAGACAAAATCATAGAGGTTATTTTCTAAGATTTTTTTCCCAATTCCAAGCTGAAGTAAGTGCTTCCCTTAGGCTGAGTTGTGCTTTCCAACCAAGAATCTTATTGGCTTTGGTGGTATCGGCGTAGGCTGAAATAATATCACCATCCCGTCTATTAACAAAACAATAGTTAAGATTTACTCCTGTAGCTTTTTCAAAAGTATTAACGACCTCCAATACCGAGGAGCCTTTGCCAGTACCAATATTAAAAACTTCATAATTATCAGATTTTTTTTGTTCAAATAACCTTTTAAGTGCCACAACATGGGCCTTTGCGAGGTCTACCACATGAATATAGTCGCGAATACATGTACCGTCTGGCGTCGCATAGTCATTACCGAAAATTAATAGTTCTTTGCGAATACCAATAGCAGTTTGTGTTATGAAAGGAACCAGGTTTTGTGGCACCCCTATAGGAAGTTCTCCAATCTTTCCAGATGAATGGGCTCCAATGGGATTAAAATACCTCAAAGCAATAGCACTAAAAGAATCATTGCATTCACATAGATCTTTAATAATCTGCTCTCCAATTTTTTTTGTATTTCCATAAGGTGATTTTGCCTCTTTGATTTCGGCATTTTCGTTAATTGGTAATTTATCTGCTTGGCCATAAACCGTACAAGAAGAGCTAAAAACAAATTTGAATGCTTTTATGTGCTGGAGCTCTTTTAGAATGTAAACTAAAGAACTGACATTGTTTTGATAATATTTCAAAGGATCATTAACACTCTCTCCTACTGCTTTAGATGCTGCAAAATGAATAAGGCCGTCTATATCACGATGACTTTTAAAAAAATTAATTACAAGCTCTTTTTCTTTTAAATCAATTTTTTTTAAAATTGGTTTTATTCCCGTAATACGAAAAATTCCATCTAAAACATCTATGGAAGAATTAGACAAATCATCAATAATAATCACTTCAAAACCACTTGTCTGCAGTTCTACAACCACGTGAGAACCAATATATCCTAAACCGCCAGTAACAAGAATTTTTTTCATTTAGTTTTATAGTTGATAAAAGGCTAAGTTAAATAACAATATGAGATAAACAAAAAAACTAAAGTCCGTAGTAAATTGTAAGAAGAAATGTCTTAAATTACGGAAAAATATTCCCGTTTTTTTCTTATCAATAGATGCTACTTTTTTACTGTACCTCTTTTGGACCAATTCCCTACTTCACTAAATGATTTTGAATCTAATGGCATAGCTTAGCTTAGAAATTTCGTCTTGGTAAGTCTTTAAACCATTTTTCGGAAATTCTTGAGTCAGGAAAAATAATAACAAAAGCGGTTAAAATTATAAGTTGTAAATCCAAAATAAGCGATTTCTTTTTTTGGTACCAAAGTTCTAACCTTCCTTTAAATGGGTAGATTGTGTTTTTGTAAAAATTCCAAATATCTCCTCCCTCAGTTTTAACTTTTGAGATAATTTCTTCTTCATCTCTAAAAATTATTGAACCAATACCCGAAAGTCCTGGTTTCACATTATAGATGACTTTTTGAATATTTTCAGGGTAAGACTCAAAGCTAACACGCATCACAGGCCTTGGACCAATAACACTCATATGTCCTAGAAAAATATTAAATAACTGAGGTAATTCATTTATTTTAGATTTTCTTAAGAACCCTCCGACAAAAGTTACCCGAGGATCATTTTTAACAGTTATATACCCACCTTTCATTGTGGAACTATTTTTTAACATTGTAGCAAATTTGAAAATTTTGAATGGCTTGTTATTCATGCCTATTCTTTCCTGAAAAAAAAACACATCTCCCTCGGAAGTTAGTTTGAGTAAAATTATAATTGGTATAAATAATGGAGACAAAAACAGAATAGCTATAGCAGAAAAAATAATATCAAAAAATCTTTTTGTGATTAAATACATAAAGTTACATTTTTTGGTCAAGGGATTTTCCAGTCTCAATATGGTTGAAATTTGGTAAAATTTTATTAATTTTTTTTACGATATCTTCTTTTTTATATGATTCACTATTGAAAAGAGTTTCAATTTCATTAATAGCGTCTTCTATATCAAATATTGATAGTTTTAAAGAGTTGGTAATAACACCAATCGATTCATAAAAATTAAAGCTTACTTCATCTTTAGATGTATAAAACTCTTCAAATAACTTTTCTCCGCTTGTATCAGTTTTAAAAAAATAAACTGGATAGGGAGATTCATTATTCATTTTGGATGCAGCCTCCTTGGCTTCAATCTCACTTTCAAAAACTTTAATAGTTTTATTTAAATAGATAAAGAAATCTTTTGTTATTGTTTTAAAATTAACCAGTTGATTCTCATTTAACTTTGGAAAATAAATATCCCCACTATTTCCCAATATGCTAGTTAATAAGCAAATCTCACCGCTCTCTTCCGGAGAAAGAAAAAAACGATTCACATCAGATGGACAAGATATTGGTTGTCTTTGTAGTAATCTTTCAATAAAACCATACAATAATGATCCATTTGAAAAAGCAACATTCGCAAATCTTGCTGTTGTTATTTTTAAATCTTGAGAATAAGACATGATTACATTTTCCATTAACTTTTTTGAAGCTCCCATGACATTCACTGGGTTAGCAGCTTTATCAGTTGAAACGCAGAAAAAATGAGACGGTTTATTTGATCTTAAATGATCTAAAAATCGTTTGGCATCAATTACATTATTTTTTATCATTGCTTCAATTGAAAATGCATCTTTTTCGCTTCTCACATGCTTATGGGCTGCAAAATTTGCGATAATATCAAATGTACCATGTTTGTCAAACATTTTATAAAAAACATCCGAATTAAACGACATTGGATATGTTAAATAACTTTCGGGTACTCTAATTTTTGAATCACTTCTTAGCGTTCTTGTAAGTTCAGTCAATCCATTTTCATTGGTATCTACGACAACCAATTCGGAAGGATTGAATTTTATCGCGGCTTTTATATAAGAAGAACCAATCGTACCAGCTCCTCCAATGACTAAAATTGATTTTCCATCAATCGCTTTGATTAGTTCTTGATGGTTGTTTTTCAAATCGTTGTAAAAAAAACTTTCCTCTCTTTTGGTAATATAACTTTTAATAAAATCTGAAATGTTGGGTAATACCATTACTTATAAAAACTTTTAATTTCTTTAATCACTTTTTGTTGATCTTCTATCAATAAATTAGAAGAAGAAGGAATGCTGATACATTCGCTGAATATTTTATTTGAAACATCATTATCACTTATGTATCTTAAATGTTTGTACATTGGTAATTTGATCATTGGAGTCCAAAAAGCCCTACTTTGAATTTTTTTATTATTTAAGTGATTTAGTAGCTTTCGCATTTTTTTTGTCCTGAAAGTAAACAGCCAACAATTGGGATCTGAGCATGGGTAATTTTCTTGAAATTTAATGTCCCCTATTCCGTGTAATTCGCTTCTATAGAGCGCATCAATTTCTTTTTTTCTTTTCAAAATACTTTCAAAGTTTTCCATTTGTGCAACGCCAATGGCGGCAAGAACATTCACTAGGCGGTAATTATATCCTACTTCATCATGAAAGTAATCTGAAGGATCTGTTTTAGCAGTTGTGGTAATGTGCTTTGCCCTATTGGCAATTTCTTTATCATCAGTCAAAATCATGCCACCGCCACCAGTGGAAATAATTTTATTACCATTAAAACTTAAAACACCTGTGATCCCAAAAGTACCAGCATGCTTACGGTTTTTAAAGCTTCCTAGTGCCTCCGTACTATCTTCAACCAAAGGGATGCCATATTTAGAGCTTATTTCTAATAATCTGTCAATATCTGTAAATCCTCCTAATACGTACACAGGCATAATAGCAGCAATTTTTTTTCCACTATTTATTTCTGCTGTAGTTGGTTTTTCATTCACTAATGTTGTAGTCGTATTTTTTTCTAACCAATTTTGAAGTAAATCAACATCCATTTGCCAAGAATCTTCACAAACATCTATTAAAGTAATTTCTGCACCTACATATGAAATAGCATTTAATGTAGCAACAAAAGTAAGATTTGGAGCAATTACGATATCTTTATTACTAACTCCTGCAAGTTGCAATGAAATCTGAAGACCAGCAGTTCCGTTTATACATGCAACAGCATAATTTGAACCAGTATAGTTACATATTAAATCCTCAAATTTGTTAACGTATTTTCCTGATGAGGAAATCCAACCGGTATCTAAACAATCTTTTACATATTTCCATTCATTTCCGCCAATGTTTGGTATGGATAATGGTATCAAATTTATTTTATTCATTATTGTTTCTAATTACTAGCTTTTCTTTGAATCTGTAAAAGATTGTTTCATTGTCATGGACATTATTGAGAATCGTCATCCCAGCAACAATTTTGTTGTTATTTCCAACAATGATTTTTGGAGTCAAGCAGGAATTCGTTCCAAGCATATTGTTATTGCCTAACTTTGAAAAGCCTCCCAAAACAACATTTGGACTTATGAAGTTATTGTCTCCCATTTCTGAATCATGGCCAATAGTAGATCTAGAATTAAGCACACAAAATTTTCCAATTTTAGCCATCGGACCTATTGAGACATTATGTGAAATTAAAGAACCGTTTCCAATTTTAGCAGTTTTTGAAACAAGGGCTGTTGGATGAATGATTGTTTCAAATTTTGCACCTTTCTTTATGTACTCATCTATTACTTTCTTTCTTATGTTAATATCCCCAATTCCTATAACATAATGAATTTTATTGTCCACAACATGTGCATTTGCATTTCCAAGAAACTTATACTTAAACCCATAATGTTTATAATAATGTTCAGTATTATCTACTAGTCCAACAATATTATATTTTGGATTGATGGAATTAATATTAATGAAATTGATATAATCAATTGCTTCTGCCGCATGTCCACTGGCACCAATAATTATTAAGTTCTTCATTTTATTAAATTATTTAGCTGAGTAACCACCATCAATTGTAATTTCAGTTCCCGTCATCCACTTAGATTCATCTGAAAGTAAAAACACACAGGCAAAGGCTACATCTTTAGCTTCGCCAAAACCAAGCGGATACTTTTCCAAGGTTCTATTAAATAGTTCTTGATCTATTTTGTAAGTTGCATTTTTAGTCATAGGTGTATTCACGATTCCTGGAGCTATGGTATTGACTCTGACTTTTTTTGACGCATATTCCAATGCCAAGGAGCGAGCACCAGCACTTACAGCACCTTTTGTTATTGAGTATAATGTCTTTCCTTTTTCTCCAACATTTGACATCACAGAACTAATAAAAACAATACTAGCACCCTCATTATTTATTTTGGGAAGTAATAATTTTGTGATAAAAAAAGCTGCCGTAACATTAATTTTTAAAATTTCTTCTAACTTTTTGGGTTTAAAAATTCTAAAGGGAAGTGTGCTAGTAATACCCGCAGCGTTTACAAGTCCATCTATCACATCAACATCGTTAAGTAGTAGTCTCAATTTTCTTGATAAAGCTTCAAAATCAGTGAGGTCAACTAACAAAATCTTGTGAATATTGTTTGATAATAAGTTTAAGGTATTTGTTAATCTTTCTTGATCTCTTCCTATTAAAATTAAATTGGCACCTTGTTCATCACAAGCAATAGCTGTGGCCCGTCCAATTCCTGAAGAAGCTCCGGTAATCAAAATTTTTTTATCTCTTAATCTAAAAGGGTTCATTATACTTCAACAATTTCTGATATTCTTAAATTATTTGTTTTTACAATGGCTGTAGCCCAAGACATTCCAACACCAAATCCACACAAAAATAATTTTTTTTTGCCCCTTAACTTATATTTCAATTGATCAACAATTGTTATAGGAATAGAAACGGATGAGGTGTTACCATATTTTGAAATGGTTGAGGGTACTTTACTTTTATCAAGTTTCAATTTTTTGGCCAAATAATCGTTCATGAATTTATTCGCTTGATGAAAAATATAATAATCAAGACTGTTAAGTTTTGTTTCAGAAAGTTCTAGGGTATGTTTGATGTTTTTAGGCACCTCTCTTAAAACAAAATTGAATACATCCCCGCCCTTCATATGCCCATGTTCGTCAGTTCTTATATTTCCATACTCGTCAACGACTTTTTCCTTGATCGTATTGCTAGAACTTGGATTTCTATAGCCGCCTGCATCAATTTTTATCAAGTCGCAAAGCGTTCCATCAGAATTTAAGGAAAATATTGACTTACCAACATTTGTATTTCTTTCAATAATCGCAGCAACAGCAGCGTCGCCAAAAATAAAACCTGTTTTACGATCCTTGGGGTGGTATACTTTAGAGCGTGTTTCACCATCTAATATCAAAACTTTTTTAATTCCCGGCTGTTGGGCATAGGCATATGCAGTTGAAAGAGCATATATAAACCCCGAACAACCCAAACTGACATCAAAAGCGGCAGTAGATTTTGACAGCCCAAGTCTTCCCTGTAATATGACGCTAGTAGCTGGCATTCTGTAGTCTGGTGTTTGGGAAACAAAAATTAAAACATCAATTTCAGATTTTTTAATCTCATTATCTAAAATAAGTTGTTCAGCTGCTGCAAAACACAAGTCAGATGAGGTTGTATTAACGTCACTTATCCTGCGTTCTTCAACACCTGTTTTGTCTACAATATTGGATACAGTTTGTTTATCGAAATATTTTGTAAATTTTCTATTTTCTATTTTATTTTTAGGAACAGCACCAGCCATAGCTGATATTGTTATTCCCTCAAAAACCAGTTCTGGCATCTATTGCGAGTTTTTTTTAAGTAAAGAATTTAGTACATCACTAACCGTCTCAAATTCATTAAACTCCTTATCAGAAATTTGAACATCAAAATGTTCATCAATAAGTGCAATTAAAGATAATCTCCCCAAAGAATCCCATGAGTCGTAACTGTCTAAAAAATCATTTAATTCTACATGTTCAAGTTCCAAAGCTTCCTTAACGATAGTCATCAATTTTTCAACCGTAATATCCATAAATTAATTATTTAATCATTTCAAACTAATGTAAAATTACAATATAATTTTATGCAAAATCCAATTTTTATTTCAATATTAAATTTTTGGAATTGCTATTTGAGTATTTTTTGCTATTATTCTTTGAGTTTTTACAAATTATTTCATACTCTTCAACATTATTTCTTAATTTTAAAATGTACTTTGCTATATCTTCAATTGATGCGCTTTTGTCAAAATTTTGACCAATATTGTCTTCGTAAATAATATCAGCCAGTTCAGAGTCGGCATCTGCAATACTAATGATTGGTTTTCCGGCAGACATGAGATCAAATGTTTTTGAAGGAATGCTTAGACCTTTTGTATTTGTATCGTGCGTAACTACTCCTATATGCATCGCTGCCAATACGTGTGGAAACAGCTTAGTCTCTTGAAAATCTAGAATCTCTAAGTTAGCTAGTTTCTTTTTGGCTTGAATTTTCTTCAAAGTCACTTTTTTCTCGCCTTCACCAATGATTAAAAAGTGAATATTTTCATTATCCTTCATAGAATCAGCGATCTCTATTATTTTTTCAACAGGATGGGTTTTACCTAGGTTGCCGGAATAACCCACAATAAATTTACCTTCTAAATGATTGGCTTTTATAAAAATATTTTTTACTCTTGGGATGTAATCAAAAAAAGTAGTGTTGGTCCAGACTGGTACTACTTTTACTTCATGATATCTAGCTATATACTTTAAATTATCTTTCATGCCACTACTTAGGGTGAAGACGTGTTTCGCATTATCAAACATTTGTTTATTCAAATACATCCAATACTTAGTCAGCCACGAAGAGTTTGTTATCAAATTGTTTTTGACCAAGACTTGCGGATACAGATCATAAATTAAATAGGCGTAGTTTCTTTTTTTAATTCCAAACGTAAATACATTTATTGGCGGATTAGACACCAGATAAATATTACTTTTAGTGTATTTAAAAAAAATATAGAATAGACTTTGTAAGTGAAATACAAACCAAGAGAAAAACTTAATAAAATTTGTAGAACGCTTGTAACTCTTTAGAAATTTAATTTTTACTTTTGGATTTAATTTACTTCCCCTTGGATTAAAAAAACCTGTTAGTAAAACTAGCTCATCATAATAGGGTGCATGGGCATTTATAATATCTATCATGAGATATCCGCTACTTTGATTGATAAAAAGAATAGATTTATTGTTCTTTTTCATTTACTATTTTTTGATACATATTTATATAGTCCTTGTAACGATTCTCTTTGTCAAACAGTTGTTCTGCTCGCAAGCGACAAACCTTCGTGTAGTATTCTTTGCTCTTTATTGAAATTTGTTTTATTGCTTTCCATAATCCCTTAATATCTCCCTTTGAAACAACGATACCAGTATCTTTATCTATTGCCTCAGGACTGCCTCCAGAATTATATGTGATTACTGGAGTGCCACAAGCTAAGGATTCAATGTTTGTATTTGGAAAATTATCTTTGTGTGTTGGATTTACATAAACATCAGCCAAACTATAATAATCTGCAAGTTCAGTGATACTCTCTGTTCTTTTTATGCCCATTATATTTTTAGGCAATTCTCTTATTTGTTTGTTTGCCAAACCAATCAGTATAACCTGATATCCATTGTCAATTAATAACGCTAATTGTAAAAAGTCAGCAAGTCCTTTTCTTTTGTCCCAAGTGCTTGCAACACCTAAAATTATTTTTTTATTATTTAAATGAAATTTCTCTTTTAATTTTAGATAGTTTTCTGAAGGCTTAAACCGGTTCAAATCAACACCATTATTGATACAATTTACTGGATAATTTAAAAATGATTGATTAACTAAATCTTTTAACCAAATGGAAGGAGTTACTATTTGCAGATTTTTTACTTGATTAAAAATTCTTTTTTTATCATTATAATTTTTAGCAGATTGATTTAATAAAATTGATGTAGGATATTTACGCTGGCAATTTTTACAATTATCACAATCTGTATTATAGGAACAATGTCCCGTAAAAGGCCAACAGTCATGAAATGTCCAAAAAATAGGAATATTTTTATCTTTAATATACTTAAATAGTATTTCAACATTTAGATAATATCCATGAATGTTATGAAGCGCAATTACATCAGGACTGATTATATCAATTTGTTTTAAAAATATTTTTGTTGCCCTTTTTGAACCAAACCCATGGCGATCTGTAAAAAGAGATTTTAATACATGTAAATAAAAATCCCATTTGTTACCAATCTTTATAAGATTAGAAACACTATTTTGATTTCCACGTCCATAAGCAATATAACTTTCATTACCTGTAGAAATTAAGGCCTTTCCAATATCTTCTGCTATTCTGCCCGTACTTCTAGAATTGACAACCGTATTAATTTGGAGGATTATCATTAAATCGTATGCATTATTTGGCTCATAATTCTTTTATCAGAAAACAACAAAGCTCTTTCTAGTGATTTTGAAGATAGATTTTCTATAGATGCATTGTCTTTTATTAATTTTAGCATGTTTTTGGCTAAATCTTCTATATTGTTATTTGACATGACACCAAATTCACCATGGTTTACAACTTCTCTACAACCACTACAATTGGTCACTAAAACGGGTTTTCCTAAAATCATTGCCTCACACAAAGCCATCGGCATGGCCTCAGATTTTGAGCTCATGATAAAAACATCAGCATTATTGACATATGGATATGGATTAGAAACAAAACCTTTTAACTCAACATAGTTTTCAAGTTTATGGCTTATTATTAAATTCGTCAACTCTTGTTTTAAAAACCCAAGACCAAATATATCTATTTTAAACTTTACCCCTGTTTCTTTTAATTTCGAAGCAGCCAAAATCAATAAATCATATCCTTTTACTGGAAATAAACTACCAACTGAAACGAATTTTATAATATCTGGATCTTTTTCAACATCAAAGCTATTTGCTTTTAGATGTATATTCTTTTCATCCATGAAATTATATATAACAGGCATGTTTTTAAAAGAACCAAAAATGTATTCGAACTCGGCCTTTGCATCATGAGATACAAAAACAATAACATCTAAATTGGCATAACGATGGGCTATTAATTTTTTTCTGTAAGATTCATTTTTATAAAAATTATAAAAATTTTTGTTCGTTTTATAAGAAGAATGCACCCAAGTAATTGTTTTGTTTACTTTGGGAATTTTAAATAACAAGTCTGTGAAATTACTATCCAAAAATGAAATCGCAGTGTCGTAACTGCTGTCTATTCTCTTCAAGAAGCGATTTACAATAAATTTGTTGAAGCCTATTTTTTTTTGAATATAGGACAACACTCTCACTAAATTAGTACTCGAAAATAATGGAATCACCTTCACTTGCTTTGGAACTTCTTTACAATACACCCCATTATAATCAACTAAAACGAGATGAACATCCAAAAGCAAATAATCAATATTTTTTAAAATATTGATTAAAGTACGCTCTGCTCCTCCTCCTACAAGTGATGGAATCAGAAATAAAACTTTTTTTTTCACAATGCTTAATAATTAAAAAAGGTGTCTATTTCATTAATTTTATCTAAAACCTCTTGTTCAAAATACTCTAATGGCTTCTTATTTCTGTTCAATAATTCATTGTTTTTAATATAACTATAACACTCTTGGTCATAAGGTAATTCACAAAACTCAAGAACTTCATCTATTATTTGAATTGGTCGATTTACAAAGTCTTCGTATTTAATTCCTTTTATTTCAAGACCAAATTGGTTGATCTCACTATTATTTACTGAAATAATTTTTTTTAATTGAAAAGCAGTTGATAAAATTCTATTATTTTTAATTTGATTAAAATAGTGAAGTTCTTTTTCAGTGTAAGGACCTTCCCATCTTAATTTAGATTGATCTTCCTCCCAAAATGGGGATTTTAAAAAAGAGCTAAGAGTTGCTATAAAATCTCTTTCCAAATAAATATATTTTGAATTCTCAAAAATGCCATTTAAAAATGCTAAACGTCCGGGACCTGTAATTTTCAATGCAAATTTATTTTTAAATTGTTTCTTTTTAATTTTATCAAAGTAGTTTAAAATATGACTTTTCATTTTTGGGGTTACTTTTTCACCGCACAGAAAACCATTAGAAAAGTTGTGATTATTAGCTAATAAATAATCCCAAATTGGATAGCCTTCGGATGCTTTGAAAACCAACCTTTCAAAATTATTATAATTACCCAATTGCCTTTTTTTTCCGAAAAATCTATAGAAAGAATTGTCAAATAGTTTGCGTAAATAATTTATACTGGTACACGATGGAAATTTTTCTTGATAATTAGATAAATATGCAAGGTCAGGATGTCTGAACAAAGCTTCCATAAATATTGTTGAACCAGATCTACCAGTTCCAAATAAAATAATCATACTTGTTCATTTATATGTTTGAAAATTTTATAAGCAACATGGAAATTCTTGTTATTCATTATTTCTTTAGTAAGTTTGTTTTTTTTCAGCTCCCTTTTTTTATTAGGTATATTTGTTCTCTCAAATGGTTTTTTCTTATTTAAATTATCATAACTAATTTTAAAATCTTTTATTGTTTCTTTAAAATCTTTGTTCTTTTCAATATTGTATTCAGATGCTATATTGTTTAAAAATAAGGCATCATCGAATTGTTCGTCAACAATTATAAATTTTGCTTTTGGACATTTTTTTTGCACAAAATCATAATAGGCAATCCAATCACTTAAAATTTGATCTATCAATTTATCAAAGTCTTTAGTATTGCCATAATATTTTCGCATTATTGCAAATGATGCAATTGATTTTTCTGGTTTTCTGATAGCAATCCAAATATCCAAGTTTAATCTCATTGCTATTTTTATTGGTGCAATGTTGTGTAAATGATGAGAAAATTTAAGTTTTTTTCCAAAACAATAAATTAACAATGCAACTAAATAACTATTACCAGACCTTTGAAAACCATCAAGAAAAAAATCATGCTTTTTTTGAGGCAGAAATAGTTTTTTACCTCTCATTCTTATTGCAAACCAAATTTTATAAAAAAAAGGATTTTTTTTGAATATTTTATTGAATATCATTTTTTACTTTTTTACCTAATGTTTTGAATGTATAGGCTATTTAATTGATCAGCTGTCTTAAATTCTACATCAGGCCATCTTTGGACTAATTGAGCTAAAAATGTTTTCAATAACTTTAAATTGTTCGTTCGGTTTTCCTCACATAGTGAGCCAATATAATTCAAACGATGGCTACCAATAATAACAGGTCTTCCTAAATTGAAAGCAATGCTTATTCGTTTAAAAATTGAATATAACAGATTATTTTTTTCTTTATATTTAAGCATGCTAGGTTCAAAAAAAACATTTCTTCTCTGAAAAGATGCATTATTTTTTAAGCCAGAATATCGCATTTCATATTCATATTTAAAATTTTGGGTATTTCTTATTCTATTTCTCAATATGCCTTGTAAACTTTCTACGCCATTATCGAATAATAATTTCTCTTGTTCTTTTGTCCACGTGTAATTAGGTGGCGTAGCAGTTGTTGATTTAAAACCAAATCTTTTGCTAAACATATTGTAACCCTCAATAATAGCATCATTAACTAAATCAACACCTTCAGGAATTATTTGGTCCCAAGCTCTTTGAAAATTTATTTGATCATGCCCCAAATCTTTAAAATCAACACCAAAAACATTATAATCAAAAGCGTGTCGAACTCCTTTGTGACCTTCTTTTAGCTTCTGTAACCAAAAAGGAATATTAACATGCTCTCGTCCATGATATTGAGGAGTAAAAAGTTTATTTGATAAACCTTCATCCCACATTTTAAGAGCTGAAGCACATTTGTGAAACTCAAAAGAATCCTCTAGTGGTTCATAAAAGTATTCATTAAAACGAGAGGCCCTAATTTTATTAAAATTAGGATTTGCAGAAAGAGTGTTTGCAGTTAAGTTTGCGGGATTTCCATGTTTATCCTTAACGCTGTTTAATACTTCAAAGAGTGCATTCAGATCATCTGAGCTAGCAATTGAATCAAAACGTGAATAAGGATCTGAAGCATCAATCAAATCATGATTATGTAAATTTATTCTAATATTCTCAGAAGGCATTCTTATACTTCCCCAATCATCTGATTGAATAACAACGATCTTTCTTGATAATTTACTGTCTTTTAAATTGAAAACAATTTGTTTTATTTGTTCAATCACTTTTATGTATTTTCTATAAGTCTTTCAAATCTAAACCCCTTAAGTCATCAGTTATTGAGTACTTTTTAATTTTATGAAAAAGGTCAATATCCTTTTTATATTTTAGCTTAAAGAGTTTTTTTAATAGGCTGTTTTTAAAATATTCTTCATGTTCAAGACGTCTTGAAGTATTTTCTTTCATGGATTTGTCAAATTCAATTTCTATTTGATAGAGTTTTAAAAGTTGATCTAGTTGAATTAATAACTTTGAGGTTACACCAACATGATTAACGGAAATTTTATTTCTGTTATCTAAAACATATTTATAATTATATTTTATTGGTTTTATAAGGACCCAAAAACTAAATGGTAATACTTTGGCTAAAATTAAATTAAAGAAAATTAGTAATTTTCTTTTTGTGAGTTTTTTTCTATTGGGTCTTCCATTTTTATAATGATGATAGGCTGATACACATCTATCATATGGTGAGCGAATGAAAACAAAAATTATAAAATCATTTACATTTGAACCTAACTTATCATTTAGTTCTCTAACGTTACCATGCTCTTTTAATCTTATGTAAGAATCAGATTTAATGGAGTCTAAATAAACTCTATTCAACTTATCCTTTGTGTGATTTTTTAAAATTTTTTGCACGGTTGTTGTTCCAGTTTTTGGATTACTTAAGAAAATTATTTTTTTTGATCTAATAAAAAACATTTTATTATTATTTAAAACAGTTACCTAATTCTGAACTAGTCATAAATTCAATATCAGGCCACTTACTTGTGATTTTTTTTAAAAGAATCGTTAATTGATGGTTGCCAAATTCTCTATTTTTTTTATCAAGACGTCCCGTAAAATTTACTCTGTGCGAACTAATTACAGCAGGTTTTTTATATTTAAAAGACAATTTGATATCAGCGAAACAACTTTCGATCCAATCTTTAGACGAATCACTTGGTTCAAAAAAACAATTTCTAGTAATATACTTTTGCCCATCTGTATTCGATTGACCTAACCAGTGAAATTTTGTTTTTAACTTTCCTTGACCCTGAGGTTCTTTTTGAATTTTAGAAGCTGATATATATTTAATACCTCCAACAGCAGCAGTGTTCTCTAATTGATTGTTAAAGGGGCCATTAGGTGGCACAAAAAAATCAGCTTTATAACCGTGGATTTTTTCAAAAAGGTTTAACCCTTCTTTAACAACTTTCTTTTGAATTATAATATCTTCTTTCAATTCTAAAGCAAAGGCAGCTTGATAATCAATCCCGAGTGGATTCACATTTGCATACCCCCAACATTGATGCTCAAAAGCTACCCTTGTATCTTTATAACCGTTTTGTAAATCTCTAAGCCAAACTGCTATATTTAAATGTTCTCTACCATGAAATTGAGGAACAAAAAAATTTTCTTTAAACCCTAATTGCCACATTTTAAAGGAATCATATAAACCATAGCGATCCAATGTTTTTGTAAAAGGCTCATAATAGTATTCATTAAAGTTATTTGCTTTTATTTTTTCAAAATCAGGATTAGCCACAACACTAACTGCAGTAATTTTTGGATGATTACCATTGATGTCTTTGAACTTTTTCAAAGTGCCAAATAGTACTTCAAAATCTTCTTTTGATGCAAGAGTGTCGTAATTTGTGTAACGTTGTCTTTCGTAGTTTCCCATGGAAAGGCCCTGAGATAATAATTTAGTTCGGGTATCATTTGATGGCATTCTTATGCTGCCCCAATCATCACTTTCAATAACTACTATTTTTCGATTGGTCCGCCAACCTGGAATGTTAGATAAATTTTTAACTATTTTTTTTATCATTAATCAAAAAAATTATTTTTATAATAATACATTATTTTTTTTCTTATAAATTAATTATTTCGATTTACAAATGCTATTATAATAATCCATTAATTGAAAATGGTCGAAAATTCTCTTAACTCGCTCTTCATAATTGGGTAAGTATTTGTGAGGTTTGATTGATTGATTTAATCTAAAAGTACTAGCACTTTTTTTTTTAAAATTTATAGAATTTAAATCAAATTCTACACCAAAAGAAGAAATAATAGACGTGACTATTTCTTTAGGATTACTAATGAAAATTTCATAATCGACAAGATGTACAAGTTTTTTATAGTGTTCAGAGTTTAAAATTGGTTTTAAAGATAGGCACCATTCTGCAATATAAAATTCATAATTGGTATTTAAGGATTTTAGAAAGTCCTCTTCTCTTAAAATAGGATTATTTTTACTCAAATTCCAAATTTCACTAAAATTTACATTTCTTTCTCTATCCATATTTTTAAAGCCGTAGTTCGCCCTTGATTTAATAATGTCTAATGGATTCCTTATTAATAGTATGGGTTTGTGTTTTGGTTTAAACTCATTGATAAACCAAGGTAAAATTAAGTTCTTATTAACAACCTTAACGAGTATCTTTTTATGGAACAACAACTTTAAGAGTGTGTTAAATTGAAGGGTTTTAACCGAAGGGTCTTTTAACTTATAAACGTCTCTAATAAAGCACTTTAAATCAAACAATTGCTTTTTATTTGAAGTTATAAATGGATAATCTATATTTTCAAGACGTTTAGTGTAATTAAAACTATTGCCGTTGAAAGGTTCAAATAATGTAAGTCCATTCAAAGAAGCAGCCAAAATCTCCATTAACCAAGTACCCCCACCACGACCATCTGAAAAAATAAAAATAAAATCAGAGGGGGTGTATTTATTGTTCATTAACTTAAACAACATATACTTTACATATTTAGATATGTGTAATTGAAATTTTTCTAATAATATATTTAGTTTCATTTACTTTTTTCTTGTTCTTATAAAAAAATCTTTAATATGGAATTTATACTATCATCCTCGATGAAAGGAGATAGTAATAAGGGGAAAAATAATTTGAAGTTCAAAAATTGAAATAGTGAACTAAATTTAGAAATTACTACCAAAATAAAAATCGGAAATGATAAGACTTTAAATAATTTAAAAATATTGTTTGCTTTAGGGACAAAGTTTAGTTTATTGCCCTTCTCATCTAATATTAATATTATAAATGATATTAGAATAAAGACTCCGGATACCACCATACCTCTATTATATATTGCCGGAACAAAAGACAATAAATTTCCAAAAGACCAAACTAAAATAGCAATACACAAAGATCCATTAACAATTGAATTATTTATTTTTTTTGACCAATAATTATACCTGAAAGCTATTAAAAAAAGTGAAACTTGGGCCCATAAATTTGATACTTTGGTATAATAAAATTTAAGAAAATTTGCCTTTTCACTTTTTTCTAACATTTTTTCATCATATCTAATTTGCTTATCACTATCTAAAAGTGAATATGTATTTAATTTAGATTGGGATAATTTATTAATCGAAAAAATATTCGCGAAAGAAGCTGTAGATATTGACGAGTAATTAACACCAATTGATAAAGTTAAAATTATTAAATATAACTTTGGACGGTTACCAAAAAAGTAGAAAATCCAGAAAGATATTGTGAATAAATAAAAACTATGATGAATAAAACAGGAAGCTATTATAAAGAATAAATACCTATTTTTTTTTGTTTTAAAATAACCAAAAGCACCATGAAAGAAAACCCAAAAAGCAACCCAAGTTCCTACTGTATTGATTCCCTCAAGACTCTTCCATAATACAAACAAAATAAATAATAATGTTACAAAAAAACCCTTATTTTTTGGAATATAATCGTAGACATTAATGATTGCACTAAAGTAAAAATAAGCATAAAATGTGGATACAATGCAAAAAAACAATGATTGACTACCTCCAAAAAGACTAGTAAAATAAGATACAAAATGTAAAAATAATTCCTCATTTGCCCCATCAACGTAACGAAAGAATAACAAGTCTTTTGACTGAACAAGAAAAGAATAAAAATCTAAGTTTAAATAATGACCATTAACATTCATTACATGTCTAAAGCCATCAGCTCCTTCTGCAAGTGTAATGAAAACTCCAAATAAAGCAGTAAATAGAATAAATATGGTCTTTGAATACTTTTTCTGAATACTATTATAATTTTTAATAGCTATCAAAAATGTCATTAACGGAGAAATGACAAGCCCTATTAGATAATAAGCAAGATTCTGTGTTGTTTTCATATCCTAAATGATTTTATTAAAAAAATCAAGCCATATTTTCCCAACATTGTCTATTGTGAACTGATCAGCATTATGTAAAGCATTAGATGACATTTTTTCTAGATCTTTCGGCTTCTCTACTAAATCAATAATCCTATCAGCCATATCATCAATGTCATAGGGCTTTATTAATATTGAATCTTTCTTGTCATTGACCAACCAGGGTAGCACTTGATAAGTATTAAACGCAAAAGTAACTAATCCATAACTTTGTGCTTCTAATATTACATTTGGAAATCCTTCAAATGCTGAAGTCATTACAAATAGTGATGCTTTTTGATAATATTCCTCCGGACTTTTGAAGCCCTTTAATTCAACATTTTTAATATTTTCTGAGTGAATCTGTTCTTCCATTTCGGATTTATAATCTCCATCACCAATAATTAAAAATTTCCAATCGGGTAATCTAGATTGGATTTGTTTCCAAATTGGAAGCAATAAATCAGAACGTTTTTGTTCTATTGTTAATCTACCAACATGTAAAATAATCTTTTCTTTTACACTTTCTTCACTATCAACAAACGGAATCGAATTAGGTATAATAAAAACTTTTTCAGCACAATATTTTCCAACATAATATTCAAGTTCGGTTTTGTTAGGTGGTGCTAATAGTACATAGTAATCGTGTTTATTTAAAATATCCTTAAGTCTCATTCTAAATTTTAGTTTGTAAACTTTAAATAAAAATAGCAAGCCTAATTTGTAATCAAAGAGTCTAAAAATAATTCTTGGAAGTGCATTTTTTGCTGTAAAACGCAAATCATCCTTAACTTTAAATAATGAATTCCTCAAACACCCTATCAACTTAAAATTTAAAACTTTTTTACTTTCAAATAATAAATTTCGGAGCTCTTTTTCGGGTGGCATCTGATTAATAACAATATTCGGTTTTATATCATACAATAATTGGGTTAACTGCGCTCTATTCGATTGATTATTCACACTCCCGGGTTCATTTGAAAATAACAAAGACCCATATTCTGCTTTAATATGCCCGTCTTTCTCCAATGAAAAGTAATATACTTTATGGCCTTGCTCATGAAAGTACTTACCCATTTTAAAAGTAGACCTTTGAACTCCTCCCTTATTAGGATTAAAACTTATTTTTAGAGTAAAAAATATTTTTAATTTTTTCATTTAAATTATAGTGATAATAATCATGTAATTTATTTTTTATTCTTCTCAAAAATTTCCAAAATTGATTAACTACAATAAAAAATTTAAATTTTAGCTTATTGGTTTCTAGCCAAATTTCAGTGTATCTGTTAAATTGCTCTTTTGTAAAGCTAACATTTGTTTCCAATTCATACTCACCAATTGAAGAAATCGGTAAAACAAAATTATCTTTATTTTGCAGTATGATTTTAACAGACTTCCAAACATCATTATATTGAAATAAATATTGGTTCAAAAAAATCGACATACTTTCCTTAACTAATTTATCTTCAGATTTATTCTTAATTGGTATGGTTAAAAATTCCTTGTAGAAAAAAGGGACATATGCTGGTTTTAACTTTCTTAAATGAGACAAAAAAGATAATTCAGAAAAAGTTAATGATGGGTTAACTATGGATTCCCTCCAATCCGGCATATCATCAACATTTAACCAGTTTTTAAAAAAAACTTTTATCAAGTATTCACTATCCCTGCGGTATTGAAAAGCCAAAATTTTCAAATAATTATTATTGACTTGATTAATAATTCCTTTTAAATAATTAGGTAATTTATAATCTTTCAGTAACCATTCTTTGAAATTTTCTTGACTCCCATGCTTAGCTCTATGTTTGTACAGAGAAATGACCTGCTCTATGGGATTACGAATAATTAATAGTGATGTAGCTATTTCTAATTTAACTATAAGACAACATTTTCTCAACAAATCTAGCTTTTTAGAGTCGTGTAAAACCGTAATTAAATTTTCGTTACTGAGTAAAATATTTTCACAACCTTTAATGCTAGCTTTTGACTTATAATTTTTGAAAAGATTCACTATAACATCTAAATCATCATTTTGTAATGCAGTAAGCAATGCTTTTCCATTTCCAGGTGAAATAAGTCCATATTTCATACCCTTTTCACGGTTTCCAGCTTTTGGAAAAAAAATAGAATTACGTTCTAAAAGTGGCCTATTATTAGATAGAACTGTTTGTATAAATGAACTACCTGTTTTTTCTGTGCCTATATGTAAAAATAATTTCAACTTAGATGATCAGACTTATTTTAAAATCATTTGTTTCGAATAAACTATCAGCAGTATCCCACTTTTTAAAATAGCTTCCGTAATGTGAGGCTAATTCAGAAATTGGTTGGGAATACATATTTTTAAGCAATATCTCAATATCATTAGGCATCTTAATGTTTTTACTAGCATTAACACGCTTGTTTAAATCGTTAAAATGTTTTACTTCCGAAGTATCCAGTTCAAGATATTGAAAAACATCCAAAAGCAATGATCTAGGATTTTCTGTGATAGCATCAAAAAAGCCAATAAATACGGATTTAAAATATTTTTTATAAAGCCTCATTGTATTTAAATAGTCAGATCTCAGCGTTTGATAATCTGAAAATAAAAATGATTTAGCTTTTTCAAAATCAGAGGGAGTAAACTGCTCTTTTCTATTAATGTATTTATAGCTTGACCATGCCCGCTCTATTGGATTTCTAACCATAAAAATTATCTTTAGATCTTGTCCTAACAATTTGCTCATATTAGCAACATCTTCTTCATTAAGTATAGCGTAAGATGGAGTGATTTCTCCGGTACACTTTTTAAATTCTTGAAATAAAGACAAATACCATTCGTCATTATAATCAGAAAAAAACCACTTTTTATACCAATCTCTATGCTCTTTTTCTTTTTTTAACTTTTTTAAAGCTTTTATTGTCCATATGGGATTTAAAAGCCTTGAAGTTAGGCTAGTTGTAGCTAAAAAGTTAGGTGATAGATAATCTACAGAACGGTCAAAATAATGTAGCTCTTTTATTGGTGGTAATGTAATTTGGCTAGATTTATCAAATTGTTTAAATAACCATGATGTTCCTGATTTTTGTGCCCCTATTACTAAAAAGTTAATTTTATTGGTTTTTAAATGCAACATCATTTAAAATATTATTGTTTAAGTAGATAAAATATTTTTAAATTTATTTATTATGTATTTTAAATAAATCATGTAGCAATCTAAAGAATCTAGATGACCTATAATTATATCTTTATTGCTAAATTCTTTATTTGAATAATTCGATATACCAGATTCTTTTAAACTTCTCATTAAACTATGAGAAGCAATTCCTCTTCTAGAACTTTCGCAAAAAACAACATAGTTTTTTCTGGTAACATAAAACTCATAATTTTCATTCATTCTTATTTTCGAAATGTATTTATCCATTTCTTTTGCTTGAAAATCATGATTAGGAAAAGAATCAAAAACTTTTCTTATAATTTTCACTCTAAAAAATTGATGTAGCCAAAATTGCCTATTAAAAGAAGTACGTTTTAAAAGCTTAATATTACTATTTGTAGTTAAAGTTTTACTATTATCAATGGATTCAGCATGTTTTAAATATCTTGTTCTTGAAAATGTAATTCCACAAAAATTGGGATTATTATTTTTTTTTAAAAAATTCAATATTTCATATACTTTATTTCTTTTGAGTGCAACGGGGAACTTATCATCAATACACCAATAAATCCAATCTTCATCATTTAAACCATAAATTAGGGATAATACAGTTTTTTTAATTTGTTGATGAGTTTTTATAAATTCAATATCTAAATCATGATATTTTTTTTTTAAATAGGTCGGCTTGTCAATATTGTAGGGGATTCGGTAAATAAAATCTGAATCAAAGCAAAATTTTTTCATACTAAACAGTAAATTATCTACGAATATATGGTTTTCGTCATAAGACAAAACAATAGCATAAAATTTTTTATTTTGGACTGTATCCATAATCGTCAGTTGAGTCAAAAGTCTATTATAAAAATTCTTGTCAAATCTTTGTCTAAAAAACCTTTAACAATCTCTACAGACTTATAATTTGAATTCCTAAGGCACCCAACATAATTGATATCCTTATCCTTAGAAAATAGATATTTATTAAATCAAGGTAGTTGCCGTTTCACCAACACCAATATGTATTATAACTCTTTTCACTATTTTTGTAAAACTTGAAGTTTAACTAGATTTCTAAAGCTTGGTCTTTTTTTTATTAAATAATTAAAGTCACCCTTTTCAACTATTTCACCGTTTTCAATTAAAAAAATAGTATCTATATTTTTAATTGTAGAAAGTCTATGTGCAATAACCAAAAGTGTATAACTATCCTTTAATGAGTCTATGCTATTCTGTATATTTTTTTCAGTTTCAGTATCCAAGGATGAAGTCGCCTCATCCAAAACAAGAATATCAACATCTTTAAACAATTCTCTAGCTATCGAAATTCTTTGTTTTTGACCACCACTGAGGTTTATACCATTATTACCTAACAAGGTTTCACTTTTTTCAGGAAATTGGTTAATCATATCGGATAAATATGCTTTTTTAATGATTGATTCATACTTGTATAAATTATCTTGTGTTTTCTCAGCCCAAAATGTTATATTGTTGAATATGCTATCGTTAAATATGACAGTTTCTTGGGTAATATAACCAATGCGTTTTTGAAAACTACTTTTCACTATGTCTTTATAATTCAATCCATCAACTGTGATCAAACCACAGTCAGTGGATAACAACCCAACAATAATATTTATTAATGTAGTTTTTCCACTTCCTGATTCACCAATAAATGCATAACTTTTATTTTTTTTTAATTCAATATTTATTTTATTTAGGACCCTTGTATCATTATATGAATAATTAATGTTAGCTAACTTTATTTTATCATTAAATTCTTTAAAATTTATTTTCCCATCGGATTCATATTTATTTTCTAATTTACTTTGAAAGTCCATAACATTTTCAATTGAACCTGTATTTTCAAGATATTTATTCCATGAATTTTGCATCTGAACGAGAGCAGTAAGTGCTCTATAAAAAAATAATAATGTTAATAATACTCCAGCTAAACTTCCTCCAATAATCTTAGTGTATATCAAAATTATTGTTGCTAACACAATGATAATTAAGGGTTCTCTTGAAGCAGACATTATGGACGAAAAAATTCCTAACCTTTTCCTATTTATTTCTATTTTTTCAATACTCAGCTTTAATTTGTTTCCAAATTTATTAATAAGACCTGTTGCCTTAAGATATTTATAATTATTTACATGTTGTATAACCTGACCTTGGTAATAATTAGTGTCTTTAGTTAAAGATCTTGATGCATTTTTTGTTTGCTTATAAATAGTCCTATAGATTATATTAGTTAAAGCACCCCCTAAAATGACTAAAATAGAAAATTGAAAATCAATAAAAAGAGTAAATAACGTATAAGTAGTAACTAGTATAAACTGTTCTATTGATTGAAAATAAAAATTGAACGCTAATGTCACTTTTTCTACTTCTCCAGTCATAGTGTTCTGTATCCTACCAACATCAGATTTTACAAAATAATTAAAAGAGATTTCATTTAAAGAATTTAACATTTTTACACGCATTTCTTTAACAAAATTTTGTTGTAAAATTATACGATATAGTCTTGATAAATACTGCGCAATTCCTTTAAAAACAAAAAAAACAATCATTACCATTAAAATATTCAATAAATTAAGATTGACACCTAAATTTTCTAAGTTTTCTACAATAAAAGATAAGTTTCCTAAATTATCCGAATTTATTTCTCCTGTGTCATTTACCATTTGTAATAAAGGCAAAAACATAGTAAGTCCAAAGCCACCTAGAATTCCAACTGAAAGACTTAAAAAAACTGCAATAAATATTTTATTCTTGAGATAAGAATAGAAATAATTAAAACTTTTAAATTGTTTATTTAGATGTTTTTTTTTGAAAATCATTATTATTTATTTACTTATGATATTTTCAGTTATATTTTTTGAGTTTAAATATTTAAAATCTAATTATGTATGCATGGTATTGAGTGAAACAAATTCTTTCATCTAATTATTGTTTTGAATAGCATATAAATGAATTATAGTTGTCAAACATCTAATAAATAATTAAAGTTGTGAGTTCAATATTAAATGTTTAGTTCGTAACGCTAAATATTTCCCCCATTTGATAAGAACTGCTTTTTAGGTTTTGGAGAATATGCATCAAATAATTTAAAATCAAAATGATCAAATATCATTTGTATTTTATCCTTTTCAGTAGAACTTAAATAATGGAAATTTTTATTAATTTGATTTATTGGATTTGACTCTAATTTTCCTGATAAAGAACTAAAACTTGGCTTTCTGTAATCTACTGATAATAAATTATCTCTATTTTTTTTAGTCAAACCCAAACTATTTGAAATGTGTTGAATTTGAGTTTCAGGATCTAAGAGTAAATCATAATAAAAAACAACATTCATTTTTTTTAAAACATCGCTATTATTTATAGTTGGAACATTATTTAGACACCAATTCGCAATACTAATTTCTAATCTTGTTTGAAGTTTACTAAGAAAATGAATATTTTTATGATATCTATTATTATTAATTATGTCAGGAATACCATCATAAGAATGAACCCAACGCTTGTTCACAAATGTGTTAATTGCGGATAAACAAGTATCAATGGGGTGTCTAATTAAAAAAAATGGTTTTTTTTCTAGTTCATAATTTTCTAAGATATACGGAATTAATAAATTTGCTCTTGTAAATTTTGTAATTACAAATTTACTTTTTAAAATTTTTAAAATAGATAAATGTTTTCTTGACCATTTGGTAGATATCGAAAAACTTAATATTTCTATAAACAACTTAAAATATAGTTTATTTTCTTCTTTTTGAGGAATAAAAGGTCTTGATCCAAATTTATATTTCTTAGGAACAACCCCTTTAGCAATATGTAATGGTTCCCAATTGATGCAATTATATTGCAATGCACTTAAGATTTCCATAAGCCAAGTACTTCCGCCTCTAGCCTCACTAAAAATAACAATACAATCTTTAAGATCAAATCTTTTATACTTCCAAATTAAATAAATTAATATTTGATTTGGAATGTCTAATAATAGTATTAGTTGTTGTTTTATTTTTCGAAGTAGGCGGATCATAAAAAAATTATATCTATTATAGTTTTGATACCAAAAACCAATGATTCAACAAATGCTTTCTGTTGTAAAGCATATTTTTTTTAGTGTCCCAATCTATCACTTTAAAGCCTGCATGCTCGCAAATAGCTTGACCCGCAGCTGTATCCCATTCCATAGTAGGAGCAAAACGTGGATAGCAATCTGCTCGGCCTTCAGCAACCATGCATAATTTTAAAGAACTACCTTTGGAAATCAGATTTACAGCTCCATGTTTGTCTTTCATTTGTTGCACGTAATCTTCTGTCTCAGTAGACATGTGAGATCTACTAGCCACAATCGTGAACGTGTTATCTTCTCGTTGTAATGGTAACTTATCTCCATTTGAAATTAAACTATCAAAATCATAATTCTCTAACTCAACCTTGACTTTAAAAGCACCCATTTCTTTACTTGAAAAATACAGTTCTCCAGTCGCAGGGATAAAAATAACCCCAATTAGAGGTTTTTGATTTTCTATTAAAGCTATGTTTACGGTAAACTCTCCATTTCGTTTTATAAATTCTTTGGTACCATCGATAGGATCTACAATCCAAAGTTGCTTCCAATCTTTACGTTCTTCATATGTAATATCTCTTCCTTCCTCTGAAAGTACTGGAATATCCGTCTTTATTAAAAAAGACATAATCACATTGTGAGAAGCGGTGTCTGCTTTGGTTAATGGCGAATTATCTCCTTTAATTTCTACATCAAAAACTCCATAATGGTAAATCTCTAAGATGGCCTTACCTGCTTCTAAAGCGGCAGTAATAGCTGTGTTTAATAACTGCCTCATTCTTAAATAATCATCCCTGCCCCAATGGTTTCATTGGTTTGCTCATCAATTATAATTAAACTCCCTGTTTGACGATTCCTTTTATAGGCGTCATAAAACAATGGTTTGGACGTACGTAATGTTATCCGTCCAATGTCATTCATTTCTAAAGTTTGAATGTCCTCAATGCGGTGCAAAGTATTGATGTCGATCTTATATTTCAATGCTTTGACCATGGCCATACATTCATTAGTAGTATGTTTAACGAATACTTTTGTTCGCGACTGCAATGGTTTAACATTCATCCAAGTGACTAAAACCTCTAGGTCTTGTCCCACTTCTGGAACATTGTTTTCTCGAACAATCATGTCTCCACGACTGTTGTCAATTTCATCCTCCAAGGTCATGGTTACCGACATGGGAGCAAATGCCTCTTCAATTTGCTCACCATTGAGTTCAATGGTTTTGATCGTTGAAACAAATCCAGAGGGTAAGGTTTTAACCTTATCTCCAGTTTTAAATACCCCCCCATCAATACGGCCTGCAAACCCTCTAAAATCTTGATTGTTCAAAGTGTGTGGACGAATAACCGATTGTATTGGAAAACGACAATCGATATGATTGTAATCGCTGGAAATATGTACCGTTTCCAAGTGGTACATCATGGTACTGCCTTTATACCAATACATATTTTCTGATTTGTTGACCACATTATCTCCGACCAATGCAGAGATAGGAATAAATTGAATGTCTTTAATATCTAACTTAGATGAAAATGCTTTAAAATCAGCAACAATGTTATTATACACTTCCTCGCTGTAATCCACCAAATCCATTTTGTTGACACATACAATGGCGTGGGGAATACCAAGCAAAGAGGCGATAAAAGAATGGCGGTGGGTTTGTTCTAACATGCCTTTTCGCGCATCGATTAATATAATGGCCAAATTGGCTGTAGAAGCGCCTGTCACCATATTGCGTGTATATTGGATATGTCCAGGCGTATCCGCGACAATAAACTTTCGCTTTGGCGTTGCAAAATAGCGGTAAGCTACATCAATAGTGATGCCTTGTTCCCTTTCTGACTTTAAACCATCAGTTAATAAGGACAAATCCACATAATCAAAACCCTTGTTTTTACTAGATTCTTCAACAGCATCTAGTTGGTCTTGAAATATTGATTTACTATCATACAATAAACGACCAATTAAGGTACTTTTGCCGTCATCAACACTACCTGCTGTTGTAAATCTTAATAATTCTATATCTTGATAATCCATAATTTTTCTATTTCTTAAAAATAACCTTGTTTTTTTCGATCTTCCATTGCAGTTTCCGCTCTTTTATCGTCTGCTCTTCCACCACGCTCGGTGGTTCTTGTGGTTGCGATTTCTTCAATGATTTTAGTCAAATCATCTGCATCTGAAACAACAGCACCCGTAATAGGCATGTCCCCGCAAGTTCTATAGCGAATGGTCATATTAACGATTTCCTCGCCAGGCTTTAATTTGATATATTCTGAATTCGCTAAGATCACGCCATCACGCACTACACAATCGCGTTGATGTGAAAAATAGAGACTAGGAAGTTCTATATTTTCAAGTTTGATGTATTCCCATACATCCATCTCAGTCCAATTTGAAATTGGAAAGACTCTAAAATGTTCACCGTAATTTTTACGGCCATTGAACAAATTCCACAGTTCAGGGCGTTGGTTTTTTGGATCCCATTGGCCAAATTCATCCCGATGGGAGAAAAAACGTTCCTTTGCACGGGCTTTTTCTTCATCTCTGCGCGCCCCACCCATGGCGGCATCTACTTTATGAGCTTCCAAAGTGTCTAACAAAGAAACGATTTGCAACGCATTACGAGAAGCATCTGCTCCTGTTTCTTCCTTTACACGGCCCTTATCGATGGCATCTTGAACGGAGCCTACAATGAGTTTAACTCCCAGCTTTTCTACCAAAGCATCACGGAACGCAATGGTCTCGGTAAAGTTATGTCCGGTATCCACATGAACTAGAGGAAATGGAATTTTGGCAGGGTAGAATGCTTTTTTTGCCAAATGAGTCAATAATATAGAATCTTTACCCCCAGAAAATAAAAGCACGGGGTTTTCGAATTGCGCTTCAATTTCTCTAATCACAAAAATGGCTTCCGATTCAAGCTCTCTCAAATGGTTGATGATGTAGTTAGTCATGAATTAAATTTTAGTTTTTGGTTTAAGAATTTTAAAATAGATTGAACGCTATCCTCAATGGATTGACCATCAGTAACAACTTCAAAGTCTGGATTTGTAGGGGCTTCATAGGGAGATGAAATACCTGTCATATTTTTGATCTCGCCTTTCCTAGCTTTTTTATACAGCCCTTTGACATCCCGTCTCTCACATTCTTCAATAGAGGTATTGACGTAAATCTCTATAAAATTGTGAGCACCAACAATATGCTTAATCACCTCACGATCCTTGATGTAAGGCGAAACAAATGCCGCCAAAGTTACAACCCCAGCCTCTAGCATTAAATTACTGATTTCTGCAATGCGTCGGATATTCTCTGTGCGGTCTTCAGGTGAAAATGTCAAATCCTTATTGATACCTTGGCGGACGTTATCACCATCCAAAATATATGTTGAAATTCCTTTTTGATGAAAGGCAATTTCAACCAAATTGGCTAAGGTTGATTTTCCAGAACCTGACAAACCTGTAAACCATATCAAATAAGTTTTATGCCCATGCTGGGCCTCCCTTTGTATTTTGGTAGTTTTATAGTTGTGTTTTACGGTGTTTGAACTCATGACTTATTTATATTCCTTTGAGCTTGACGTTTTTTAAGCCGTTTGGCTATATTTCTAATATCCAAGCCGTAATTGATCTTGTACCACAATTTCTCGTGACCAAAATATAAAAGCATTTTTGAGGCGGTTTCAATGCCACCGATTTTTAGCCCAGTTAAAGGGTTTCCTGTGATAAGCCATCCAAAAAGAATGGTGTCCAATGTACCAATTCCTCGCCATGAAAAGGTTTTAATAATATGTCGCTTGTTAGAATCGGTAATGTTAGAATTATACCACCAACGTTCGTGTATATAATACCAGAGCAATTTTGTAAAAGTCGTAATCCCTGAGATGCTAATACCGTCAATTAAATCCCCTGTAATTAGCCATGAAAATACAAGAGTGTCAATGGTACCTATTAGCCTCCATGATAAAGATTTTGCTAGATGTCTTTTGCTAAATTTCATTTATAAACACTGTTTAAATGAATCATTATTTTATTTTATGATAGGCTTTATACCAATCTACAAAGGCTTCAACCCCTTTATCAACTGAGGTATTGGGTTTATAATTGTAATCCTTTTGCAACCTGCTCACATCCGCCCATGTTTGATGAACATCTCCGGCTTGCATGGGAAGCATCTCTTTTTTAGCCACTAACTCTAAATTATTTTCAATAGATTTTATAAAATCCATCAATTTAACTGGGGCGTTGTTACCAATATTATAAAGTTTGTAGAGCGATGATTTTTTAGAATCCTCAGTGAGGGTGGCGACAATACCAACAACAATATCATCGATATAGGTAAAATCTCTTGAGAGATTGCCACTATTAAAGACTTTGATGGGCTTTTTATTAATAATCGCATCGGTAAATAAAAACATAGCCATATCGGGTCTTCCCCAGGGGCCGTAAACGGTAAAAAAACGTAAGCCTATGGTCTCTATGTCATACAAATGGCTGTAAGTGTGTGCCATAAGCTCATTAGATTTTTTTGTGGCGGCATACAAACTTATGGGCTTGTCGACATTGACAGTTTCTGTAAATGGTACCACGTCACTATTTCCGTAAACACTAGAGCTGGAAGCATATACTAAGCGTTTGACGTGATGATGTCTGCAGCACTCTAAAATATTTAAAAAACCATTGATATTTGAATCAATATAGGCCTCAGGATTTTCTAAAGAATAGCGCACACCAGCCTGTGCAGCCATATTACAAACAATATCGAACTCAAATTCTATAAATAATTTTGGTAGAGCTTCGCGGTCTTCTAAATACATACTAACGAATTGCATTTGAGAGCCGTGTTTGGTGCTACTAGATATAGCATTAAAAACCTCAGCGGTCTCTCGCTCTATTCCTAACTGCTGTAAACGTGCATATTTTAGATTCACATCATAATAGTCATTGATGTTATCGAGTCCTATGACCTTATGACCTTCTTTTAGCAGGGCTTCACAAAGGTGATAGCCAATAAAACCTGCAGCGCCCGTGACAAGTATAATTTTTTTACTATTCATTTAGAATCCAATGCCTTTATATACAAATCCAATAATTTCCAAAGCTTTGCGGTCTAGGACATTCCGACCATCAAAAACGAAAGCTGGCTTTTGCATAGCGTTGTAAATACGTTGCCAATCATATTTCTTAAACTCATCCCACTCAGTTAGCACAGCAATGGCATGGGCGCCTTCCATAGCGGCGTAAGGATCGCTTTCTGTTTTTAAATACTCAGTGTTTTGTTTTTCAGACCTCGTATTTAAGTAATTTATGTCCGATTGCATCTGTCTGGCAGTAACTTTAGGATCATAGACCTTGATGGTGGCCTGCTCGTCCACAAGGAGGTCAGCGACATAGATAGCGGCAGATTCTCTAGTATCGTTGGTGTCTTTTTTAAAAGCCCAACCCAGAAAAGCAATAGTTTTCCCACTAACTGTACTGTATAGCGTTTTTATGATGTTTTTAACAAAACGATTGCGCTGGTGGTTGTTCATTAGGATCACTTGATGCCAATAGTCTGCGACTTCGCTAAGACCCAAAGATTTCGCGATGTAAACCAAATTTAGGATGTCTTTCTGGAAACATGACCCCCCAAAACCCACAGACACTTGTAAAAACTTAGATCCGATGCGACTGTCCATACCAATGGCTTTGGCCACTTCTTGAATATTAGCGCCAGTGGCTTCACAAAGCTCAGAAAGGGAGTTAATAGAAGATACGCGTTGAGCTAAAAACGCATTAGCCGTGAGTTTGGAAAGCTCCGAGGACCATACGTTTGTCGTTAGAATATTTTCTTTTGGTACCCAGCTAACATAAACATCCACCAAAGCTTGTATGGCCTCTTGGCCGTTTTGTGTAGTTGAATCGCCTCCAATAAGAACTCGGTCTGGAACGGCCAAGTCGCGCATTGCAGTGCCCTCGGCTAAAAACTCTGGATTGGAAAGGATTTGAAAATCCACGCCATTGCCTGTGTTATCCAATATATTCTGAATGGCCTCGGCTGTTTTTACAGGTAGCGTTGATTTTTCTACCACAATTTTATCTGTGGTAGCAACTTTGGCAATCTGACGTGCACAGAGCTCTACATATTTTAAATCTGCTGCCATGCCTTTACCAGCACCATAAGTTTTAGTGGGGGTATTGACTGAGATAAAAATCATATGAGCCTCGTAAATAGCTTTGTCTACCTCAGTAGAGAAAAATAAGTTTCGCCCGCGGGCCTCGGCAACAACCTCATCGAGTCCAGGTTCGTATATAGGTAGTTTGGTCAAATCTTTATCGTTCCACTCGGCAATGCGTTGGGCATTCAGATCAACTACTGTTACTTTTATATCTGGATTTTTCTGTGCAATTACAGACATGGTCGGACCACCGACATAGCCAGCACCAATACAACAAATAGATTTAATTTTCATTTTTTATTT
>TARA_B100001175_G_scaffold156145_1_pt1 | contig 35736 bp, 25 predicted proteins | sample TARA_B100001175 | Tara Oceans TARA_B100001175
TATGTCGAGATTATGGAACCTTCAGAGACAGCTTCATTGTTTTCCTCGACATATTCCGCCGACGAGACTCCCGCAATGGATGAAAAAAGTAGCATGAGCGCCATCGCGATTGCGTTTCGCATGACCGTTCTCGCGTAAGTACGACATATAGCCATTCGTAATCGACGATAGCAACATGAGTCACGATTTCTAGGTTCTAAATTCCTCTATGGCCGCGTGTACTTCTTCATCGGACATCAGACTGCGTTGTGATTTAGCAACCTCAAACATATGCTCCACGAGATCATCCGATGCCTCGTACCCATTCTGATTCAACCACCATGTGATATTCGATCTCCCACTCATGTGCCCGATTCTGATTATCTGCTTCAATCCAAAGTCCCCTGCCGGTACACCCGAGTAAACCCTGTCCGCCAGCCAATTATCGCCCTTCGTCATCGCCTTGACAACCGCACTTGCATGTACTCCAGTTCCGGTTTCGAACGCATCCTCTCCGAAAACAGGGTAGTTTCTAGGCAATGCAACGCCGATGTACTCATTCGCCTTCCTCATGTATTCATTCAGTGAAGTCAGATCATTCTCAATTACGCCCATCAGACTCAGATTAACTAGTGTCTGATCGAGTGGAGCGTTTCCAGCCCTTTCTCCAACGCCAAGTGCCGTCCCGTGTATCACATCCGCCCCTGCCTCGTAGGCCGCTAGGTTGTTCGCCACCCCAAGTCCACGATCCTGGTGCCCATGCCAGTTGACTTCTATTTCACGACGCTTGACTCCCGAGTCCGGGATCACTTCATCTTGAATGAAACTCAGGAGCTTCCTAACTCCATTGGGCGTAACATGGCCGCAAGTGTCGCACACACAAATCCTGTCCGCCCCTAGTTCGATGGCTCTGGAATATACCTCCTTGATCTCCTCGGGCTTGCTTCTTGTGGTGTCTTCCGTAACGAACATGACGGGTATGTCATTGTCCACCGCGAACGTAACAGCTGACTCTGCTGTTGACATTATTCTCTCCATCGTCCAACCTTCCGTGTATTGCCTGATTGGGCTGGTACCCAGGAATGCACTAGCTTGAATCTGCCGTTCGTGCCTAGCTTGAAGGTCAACTAGGGGTTCTATGTCAGATACGACGGTTCTAACCGCGCAGCCCGGTCTTAGACTGTAGTCCATTTCTCCCATGTGACTCAGCATTGCATCTATGTGGCCGACATGGAATGGACCCGCTCCGGGAAGGCCAAGGTCAACTTTCTGGACTCCGAGCCTCTCCATGTAGTCGATTAACTCTAACTTCTGCTCAATACTGGGGTTGCTAGCGCTCGGGCTCTGGAGTCCATCACGTAGCGTCTCGTCATCGAACCAAAGCTCGTGAGGGTGATTCGAAGGGTCTCTCGCGACCTCGTAGTCGATAACGTTCCAATCGTAGATTAACTCCTTCTCATCCATGACCTCGCCCCTGTCCTCTACGGTTGCTAGCAACCCATTCAGTGCTTGAAGGCATCGGGCATTAATTTCACCTACGATTGTAGCAAAGACGCTCTTTTTGACCACTCAATTTTTGCAATAATGCCTATTGTCACGAATGCCCCTAAAATGGCACCATCGAGGCCCACGCTCGACATTACCAGCATCACAAAAACAAGTGCTAAGTAAATCATCGAATCGAAAAATGAGCGTGATGCTGTTGCTTTCCTGCCATTCTCATCAGGAACTTCGTCAAGATCAATTCTCCAAATGGTGCTCGCATACCAAGCGCTCATGATAATCGCATTCCAGCCCAAGACGTGATAGAGGGCATCATCCCCATTCAATCCGCCATAGGCAATAGGCGAGACTGCCGATAGAACGATCAGCAAAATTGCGTATATTTTCATCTCCAAAAGGGTTCTTTCTGCCCCCTTAACATTGGGCATCATCGGAACCCCAACTTTGCCATACTCCTCTGAACGATAAAGTGCAAGAGCCCAGAAGTGAGGGGGGGTCCATAGGAAAATAAGTACGAACATAAACCACGGCATCAGGCCTCCCATGTCCGTTATTGATTCGAAGAATAATACTGCCGAATCCACAGAAATCTGAAGATCACTCTCAGCCGCGGCCCATCCCACAAGGGGCGGTGTAGAACCAGCAATTCCACCAATGACGATATTTTGTGGAGTGGTTCTCTTCAACCAAATACTGTAGACTAGGACGTAGAATGCCACACTGAATGCGGCCCAGAATGCAGCGACCTCGTTCGCCATAATAACTAGCCAAAAAGTTCCAAGTAGGGATATAATAACACCGAACAAAAGTGCTGAATTCGGAGATACATCTCCAGACGGAATGGGCCTTTTCGCAGTTCTTTTCATCAGTGGGTCAATATCTCGATCATACCACATGTTGATCGCATTAGCCCCACCAGCAGTTAGGTATCCGCCTACCAGAACTACTGCCATAGTCTCCAGGGTACCGACCCCTAGTCCAGATTCACTTAGCAGATCATGAGATAATGTGGCGCATAGTGCAGTGATTTGTAGAAGAACGACAACACGCGGTTTAGTTAGCGAGAAGTATGAACCAATCACTCCATCCACCCCTCTCGCCCCCCTTGTTGTTGATACTCAGTGACTGCCATCCCTCATTGCAATTACTGAGAGTCCCAGCCAAGCAGTAGCGAGAGTTGTGAAAGTTGCTGCCGCCATCATCAGGTGTGCAAGGGAAAGTAACTCAAAGAATCCATCTGAATCCCAAGATAGGATGTAGAACGCCCCTACGGCAATATTTGCCAAATAGATCAAAGTAGCAGCAAATATCCAATTCTTGAGCATCATGCCGCTTTGCCCGTGTTCACAATCCTTCCAAATCATGTAAGAAGTGTAGGCCATCATCAATCCTATTGCCCCTACTAGCCACCTATGAACAACTTGGGACTGCATCTCCCAGTCCTCGATTGATGGAAACAACTCCCCGTTGCAGAGAGGCCAAGATTCCCCCAGTCCACCAATTCCGCATCCGTAGTTCGCCCCAGGGGTTGTGGAGACGAAGGCTCCAGAGAATAGCGTGATTAGTGTACCGATTGACAACCATCCGAGAATCGGGCCCCATTTCTTTGATAGAAGCGGGTCGAACTCCATCCAACTCGGCATCGCATCATCGTCCTTACACAGCTCCATCCAAAGCCAAACAAGACAGAGCGTGAAGGCCAGGGCTGAGCCTAGATGTAGTGCAACACTCCAGTGCTCATTATCAAGCTCAACAGTTAGCCAACCCACAGCCCCTTGCCAAACAATCAATATCAGTGAAACGAGGGCCGCCTTTTTAGATCTGGAAGAAGCCTCCTTGTCCGATCTGATAACAATCCAATTCAGTATGACCAGAGGGCCTAGGACCGCGCCAGCAAGTAGTCGATGTATCCATTCGGTAAAAATTTGGAAAGAGGTATATCTGTGCCCCGAGCCTCTTGAGTCCGCTTCTTCCGGATTCTCTTCCCACCAATCACCCTGTTCCTCCTCAGAGATATCGAACCCAAAGGTCCCGAAGCATGTGGGCCAGTCTGGACAGGACTCTCCAGCATCGTAGATCCTAATCGTGCCGCCCATCGCTATAACGACAACAGTGAGGACAATCAGGGCAACAGTCGTCTTTCTCGGATTCACCGCATCTGAGACTTTCCCGAAACTCTGCCGGATTTGGCTGAGCAAGATAATCACCCCTTCCGGAGCTCACTCTTCCTCTTCATGCGGGTCGACGTCGATAGGTATCTTGTCTTCCTCGTACTCAAGAGTGGCTATTTTCATCGGATCTAGAACCACCCTTTCTTTAGCCTCTTCAACTCCATAGAGCTGTATCAACTCATCACTGAACTTCTCCCTCAATTCATCTTCGGTGACGTATAGGGGGGCTCCCATGCTTATCTGAAGCGCCCTAGCGCCAATAATTCGCGCCTTTTCGAAGCGTGTGTGGTGTCTTGCAGGCTTAACCATCGGGCGGCCGACCGGAGACTCCCACATAAGGGCTCTTACTGCCACTCGCCCCTTTAGGGGCGTGGAAATTACTCACTGACGCTCAAGTAGCATTGCAACAGCATTTCCGCCGCCTAGACAAATCGTCACAACTCCAAGTTTGCCTTCGGTGCGTGTTAGGGCATTGATTAGAGTCATCAGACATCTCGCCCCAGTCGCTCCAAGCGGGTGCCCGATCGATATCGCTCCGCCATGGACGTTGAAGCGTTCATCTTCAACCTCAAAATGATCCATTATCGCGCAAGAAGCCGATGCGAAGGCCTCATTGTGCTCGAATATGTCAATGTTTGAGGGGGTTAGGTCATTTCTGGCCAGAAGGTCCTCTACTGCGGGTATTGGGGCTGCCATGACTCTCTCGGGAGAGACTCCAGAAGTCGTGTAGTCGACAATCCTAGCCAATATTGGTAATCCAATCTCAATGGCCTTGTCCTCCGATGCTACTAGAATTGCAGAGGCGCCATCGGAGACTTGACTCGCATTTCCCGCAGTAACCTGACCCGAATCATCGAATACTGGGGTAAGTGAGGAAAGAGTGTCCATGTCGGTATCAGCCCTGATTCCTTCGTCCCTACTCAGTTCTCCAACTGGGAAGCACTCAGAGGCTAGCCACCCCTCTTCCCAGCCAGAGTTACTGAGGCCGTGCGACCTTACCGAGTATGAGTCAGAACGACTCCTGGAAATTCCAAACTCTCGAGCGCAAGTCTCTCCTGTATTCCCCATCTTTTCCCCTGTGTAAGCGTCTTCGAGGCCGTCGTGTGACAATATGGAAATCAATGATTTGTAGGGCACCTCATCGCCCCTCCTGGCATCTCTTACAAATCGAGGGGCATTGGTCATCGACTCCATACCTCCTGCTACTGCTAGGGAAGCCATCCCAGCTCTGATTTCTGATGCTGCGATCATTACTGCCTTGAGGCTAGATCCGCATACTTTGTTGATCGTGGTGCAGGGGGTAGAATGTGGCATACCAACTCGTAAAGCAACCTGTCTGGCAGGCGCCTGTCCGGCACCGGCTTGGAGGACCTGCCCCATGTACACCTGGTCAATTTCTCCACTACTGGGGTCTATTCCTGACCTCTCCAAGAGCTCTGAAACAGCCATGGTTCCCAATTCGGTAGCAGAGTATTCTGAGAGGCTCCCCCTAAACTTCCCGAAGGGAGTACGAGCATATCCGCAAATCACCGCTTCCGGCATACGACGTTCGAAAGGTCCTGATGACTTCAAGGGTCCGATGTACGGGGCAGAAAATTTACTCATTTGATGAGTTGTAGCCGTAGAATTCCGAGTTTACCAGCTCGGGTCTCATCTGAGGTTTGACAAGTAAGGTCCTAACTGCCCACAGGTCTTTGAAAATTCGGTACTCGGCCGTAGCATCTAGGTAGTCCACTCCACTGGTTCCGCCAGTACCTATTCTACGACCCATTATCCTCTCGACCATCCTCGCATGAGAATGACGCCATTTCACCATGGATTCCTCCAGTTCCACAACAGCATCAATCAGCTTCCTCGGCCAAGCAAGAAGTGGCAATTCTCTGTACGACTCGATGAAAAGAAGCCCGGCCCTTCTGCGACTAGCGGCTCCATCGGGCTTCAGGAATGAAATTGCCGACTCATGCGAGGACTTCATTCTCGCCGCCATCATTTCCGAGGAGCCCGATGCTAAGTCACACACATTCTTGTGTGCTTCGAGATGCGCTTCTACATACCGCAGTACGTTTTCTTGGTCACTCTCGGACTCAAAACTCGAGCCCATGATCGGGGTTCTTTCTACCCAGAGCATCAGCGACTCGACAAGGCTCGGCCTCGAAACGGCATCCTCAAGCATGGATAGAACCTCCTTGTGCTCTTCCCCCCGCTCTGCCATTCTCCTGAAAGAGTCAAGCGGGTCCATGCCGCCAATCCTGTCATTGTTCTCTAAGCCCAGAAGAATCTCAAATTGCCTCATCTGGAAAGATTCGAATCCGGAAGCGCTTCCAAGGCCATCTCTGAATGCCAGGAATCCCTGGGGAGTCAGGGTTTCGAGTACAGTCCACTGGCTCGCCATTAGCCTGAAAATTTCTGTGGTCCTTCCAAGATGCTCCACTGCTCTTGGAATTTCATCCTCCGGGACGGGGACCTGCCCTAGTATGTCCCTTACCTCCGAGAGCTCCTTGATTACTTGCTTGAACCAAAGCTCGAAGGTTTGGTGTACAATAATGAAGTGCATCTCATCTGCACTTACTTCCCTATCCTCTCCTTGTAAGCCAAGCAACTCGTGTAGGTTGAGATACTCGGAGTAGGTCCAGTCCCCGTAACCGCCGCCGCCCATGAGGCCTCACACGAGTCCTCGCTTGAAGCATTGTCGCAATCTGCGAATCACTCAATAGACACTACAAGTTCAGAATGACATGACCAACCATTACCGTCCAGCTCAATCGCTACTGGTCGAGGATGGTCTGGAACTAAGGGTCCCCGAGGAGGGGGACTCAGAGGAGCTATTCCTCAAGATCGATGAAAATAGGCAGTACCTGAGGGAGTGGCTACCCTGGTTAGATGACGTCAAGAGTGTCGAAGAAGAGGCTGCAGCAATTAGACAGGGAGCTTACTCTGAGAATGGCTGTATGTACCTAATTCTGCTTGGGGGCTCCATAGTGGGGACCGTAGGACTCAACTCCATAGACTGGGCCAACAGGAGATTCACTATCGGATATTGGCTTTCGGAGGACTCCACTGGGAACGGCATAGTGACCAAGTGCTGCGCGAGAATCATCGATCACTGCTTTACCGACCTCGACCTCCATAGAGCAACAATACTCGTCGCCGTTGAGAACTCCATCAGTAGAGCAGTCCCAGAGAGGCTCGGTATGAGCCTGGAGGGAATTGAGAAAGATAGAGAGTGGCTATACGACCACTTTGTAGATGCGGCAATCTACGGGGTCACCGCGCCGAATTGGAATGTCATCAGGAACCAATCAGGCCATGGTCATCAATAGAGCAACCTCCTGGGGGGAGGCAGGAAAGAACATCCTCTTGTGCAAGACCAGTAGCCTTTGAGATAGAGTTAGCTACAGACTCCTTTTTCTGCCTTCCAGGAGTAATCCTTGCCCATCTTCCGAACATACTGGATATTGTTTCGGTAGTGCCAACAACCGGCAGTGGTATGCCATTTACAACCCCCATTCCGATAGCTATCTCAAGATTCACATCCCTGTGCCAGTTCCTCTGCCCCCTTACGACGAATGACCCCCTTCCAAGGGACTCGCCGCTTTCAGTAGTCTTGGAAACCTGGCTAGGTCTGACATGGAAGGCAGTTGCAGCCGCCCCTCCACTCCCCCAAGCCCTTGACCAGCATACGGAAATCTGGGCCGCTTCTTCGTGAACCTTTGCAGATAACTCCCTCGCATCATCGATACCCTCTGCAAGACCCTGTGAGATTTGCAGGGATGCAACGCCTTCTGGCACACTCCCCGTCTCAATCTGATTTTTCATCAATCCGTCCTTGAGCTTGAGGGAGCATGAGGGTGCCCCATGGAGATCGGCATGGAAATAGAGGTCTTTGGCACTCAGATGCTTCTTCACAACCGAGTCATTGCCCTTTGCATCCCTGCCACCAACTAGGAAGTGGCCACCGGAGAGAATCGCCCATCTGTGCTTCTCGAACCAGAACCTACGACTCCTTCTGACGGCCCTCAGTCTTCCTGCCGAAGCTTCCTTCGCAGCCTTACGCCCCTCCCTCTCCTTGGAAGCCTCAGTCTTGTCCAGAGCGAGGCGAGCCCCCTTGGCCTTCTCCTTCTGAGACCTGCCGTTTTCGAAATACCTCTGAGCGTTTTGATGAACAGTCTTGTCTACTTCTAGCGTAATGCTAGTTCCCGGTTCTCCATCCTCATCTGGCAGATATGCCACTATGGTCCTCTTTCTAGGGTCTACTCCGCCTATCCAGGGTATCCCTAGTGAAATTTCTGCCACTGACTGCCAGTTCGAACTCTCGATCGCCGAATTGAATTGTTCCAATATCGAATTCACATGCTCCCAACTGTCTTGGATGGCCTTACCCAGTTCTTGTGAAACCGCGGCTTTCTGGTGAAATTTTTCTATGGCCTGTCTTTGCTGCTCGGCCCTCCTCTCAAGCTTCCCAATGACTTGTTTTTCATCGGAGCCGGATTCCACCAGCCGCTCCTCCTCTCTCCTGATGAACGCCGCAGCGTCATGTGTACCGAACACCCCATCTAGGGCGGTAGAGATTGAATCAACCTGCACAGATAGGGAGTTATCCAGGTGGGAAAGGGAAATTGGAGAAAGTATCTCTGCACTAGAGATTCCATCGAGTCCGGACTCTGTTCCCCACTTCGAAACAGCTTCATCATCAGTTAGCCAGAGTGTGGAACTACTCCCATCCTCCAATTCAGATAGCATACTTGCTATCGCACGCATCAGTGACTCCCTCTGGTCGTCGTCCAACGAACTAGCGGGGGCATCCCCCTGGAGCTCTGCTAGTGAGCAGGCGGCTGAACCGAACACCCTGCCTAGGTTAGCCCTAGAGGCAATAGTCCTAATCAGGTCGCTATCGCTGTCATCCAGGATCTTGGAGAGATCGCTAATCTCCATTTTACGGGGATCAACAGCCTCCGGGGGGGGAACGTATTCGACACCCTTCTTCAGTGACCTACTGGCGTATTTTGCATGTGTCAGAGGCTGTATTATCACGCCGCCTCCATCCAATAGTACAATATTTCCCTCTCTGAAGAGCTCTATTACCAGCCTAACGCTCCCTCCTCCATGCTCGAAGTCCAGATTCATCACACGATCAAAGCCATGCTGTTCTACGCCAACTAGCCTAGCGTTTCCTAGATGTTTCCGCAGTATCATTGCGAATTGCGAGGGGTTCGGTGGCATCGGCCTGTCCCTCATAGATGTGTAGACCCTCTTTCCTCTCACCACGACTAGGTCCTTGTTGGAATCGCCCTTCTTGTTCAGTCTGAGAACCACCTGCTCGTAGTGAGGCTGGTATGCCTTTCTGACCCTCGCTCCAATCATTTCGGAAAGCTCACGCACAACCCGCGCAACCTCGAATGACGACGACTGTTCACGCATGTTCTCGCCTTTCCGTCGACAGTGTCCTTCATCAGGGAATCGCTCATTGGGGGTCGAGAGTCTCAAACAGATGACTGAAATTCACGTATCTCCGTCAGAACGTCCGCTTCATGCGCATATTGGTTCGACGGAACCTCAATCATCTCAGCCCCCGGGATCCTTTGAACGATATCCAGAATTTTTTCCATGCGATGAAGCTTGTCCGATGAAGCCGTCATTACTGCACATGGCACTCTGATTGAAGATAGGTCCTCTGGGATGGAGTACCCCATCAGAAACCTAGCAGAGAGCAGCATCCTCTCGAGATTTTGAGATAGCATCGCCCTCCTGTACCGTACCTTCTGTCCCTCCTCCTTGACCTTCTTGTCGACAGCCCACATTGCTACCCTCATCATTCGAGAATAGGTCCACTTTGGAAGTGGGGCCCACATCAACAACCTGGCCCAAATTGGGAATTTGAAGTCGAGGTTGGGTGCCAGAAGTATGGATGACCTTCCTGATAGCCTCCCCATTTGGAATGAGTCGATTAGTACGGTCGAACCAAGTGAAGATGAAAACCAGTCCACTTCGCCAGACTCAATCCCCATTGAGGCAAGAACTGCAATGATGTCGGAACTGAGGCATTCTATTGTGAAATCAGATTTGGAGACCCTCCTCTCTATCTTCGAACTCCCCTTCTCACGGGTCTCTATGTACACAATCCTCCGGTGCCTTGCCCATTCCTCGATAAGCGGTCTCCAACCCTCGAAAACCGATCCCCATCCTGGAACGAATACCACTGTGCCTTCTTCAGTTGGATAGTCCGGTACCCACTCCAAAACTCTGAGGGAGAAGCCCTCTGAAGCTTCTACCCACGTCTCTTGTGTTCTGGCCCCATCGATTACCGGGGCTCCAGTCCACTGCTCGCTCACGTTATTCCAAGAGGGCGGGGTATTTTCATTCTGACGATGGACTACCTGCCGCCGCCGCCGGACCTGCCGCCGCCGGAACCGCGTCCACCAGAGCTCCTAGTGACTCTGCTGCTTCTGTGGTGATGGCCACTGCGTCTATGGCGAAAGTAACGGCGTCTGCGGTGGAACCATGGCCTCCTATGCCATGGCCGGTCGTAGTAACCAGGCTCGTCGTAGTAATGGCCTCCACCCGAAGAGAAATTCGCACTACTCCCACCTACATCTAGATAGGCCAGTAAAAGGACCACAAGCAGAAGGATTAGCTGTATCAATCCACAGAAAAAGAGTCCGAAGATATCATCCCAAGGGGGATCAACTCGCACTTCGTTAGGATCCTCGGTATTGTAGTACAGTGTAACGAAGCTCCCTATTGGCATAGTGCCATTCTCTGCGTATTCCAAGCAGTCGCCTTCCGCACCTTCGTAGTCTTGGTAGGTCGTAATTGGGAAATGATCAACCTCGGACGAGTAGGAGGTATTGTCAACGGAGTATGAGACGTCTAAGTCGGCCCAGCAATCTAACTCGTACCAGTAGTCGCAGTATTCATCTCCCCAGTCATCCGTGTAGCAGTCTTGATACTCCACCCAGTCGTATCCCGGATATTTCTCAAGGACCTCGCCTTGTGTTTCCACCCATTGATCCTTCGTCGTCCCAGTGGCCACTGCCATGAATGCGGTTCCAATGAGGGTGAGGGCGAGGACAATTGCCGCTACGGCGTAGCCAGGGTCCTCCAGAAGCCAGTGATCGGAGCCCCCGCCGTATACCTTGGTGCCATCTGACTCCCCGTCCGGGTTAAGAATTAGCATACCGTTTTCGTGCTTCCACTCAATGTGCTCAAGAAACGTCATGCCGAGAATGCAGAAGTCTGACTCATCCTCCCTCAGGGGGTTGATTAGAGCCTCAACATTCCTTATCGACATCTGTCCGATTGTTATGTCGGGCAAAGCAGTCTTGTATCCGAATCCCGGGCCAGCTGCTGTCGTAGTCCTCACCACTTCTCCCCGATCCAGGTTGAGCATCTGGGCAGTCCTTTCATCGACCCCGCAGTAGCTCGCTCCGGTATCCACTAGGAAATTTATGTTCCCGAGATTCCCAATACTCCCATTGACGTAGAAGCACCCATTTCTGTCCGGCTTCAGCACGAGCCTCTGCCCGGTGAATTCCACCAGTGTGCCATCACCGGATTCTGAATCTTTGAAAGTGCCGGGCGCGGATTCGACGTCTTCCTCGGGAGTGGGGTCCTCCTCTTTCTTGTCCCACCACCTCTCTGCCATGCTCCTACCAGTCTGTGAGGCACCTTCAACGTTCACACGGTCTATACCGGGTAGTATCCGTTGTCACGGGCTTCCACCTTCCCAGAGGATACGAGTGAGCGTAGGTGCGAGAGCGTCTGGTCACGAGATAGTAGGGGGTGAGCGTCAGGAGTGTCCTCGTATGCCGATCTGGCTATGTCTTCAAGCGAGCTAATTCCCGAGGAAACCGCATTCAGCACCCTCTCGTGCCTGGATGATCTGTGTCTGATGTACCTGTCCAGTAGCCTGCGGGGGTTGGGCGAGGCGGGACCGTGCCCGGGAAAAAGCATCGGTGGGGCGAGATCTCGGATCCTCTTAAGGCCGGATATGTATGCATCCATGTCGCCATCGGAGGATGGAACTAGGATCGTGCCCACCACGACGCAGTTGTCTCCACTGACAACCCCCGCTTCGCCAACCAGGCAAATGTGCCCCGGGCAGTGGCCAGATGTCTCGATTACCTCCCAAGTGCTGACTCCAGAGGGCCCATTCAGTTCAATTGTGGCACCTTCTTCAAGTTTCGAAACATCAACATCCGCCGAAATAGCCCCAAGTGTCTCTTCGCTAGCCCAAATTGGCGCTTGGTAGATCTCCGATATTTTCGTTAGGTCGCCGATGTGATCTGGGTGCCTGTGGGTGAAAACACTAGCTACGATTCTGGAGCCCGGCGAAATTGACTCCGAAATCTTGGCTTTGAGGTAGTTCAGTGATTCTTCCGACTTTGCAGCAGGGTCCACTATGATCACCTCGCCCCCTGGCTCTCCGATCATGTAGCAGTTCGTATGTGTGGATGGTGGCAATGTGTCGGTCTTGAGGGGAATCACCTCAACTCCGGGAGCGAATTCTATTCTGTGATCCCCATTGGGAGGATCTGCAGACAGACTGTCACAGGCTGCTTGCAAATCCCCTTCATCACCTATCCTCTCAACTATGTCCCTGAGAAGCGTTACGATTGGAGGAGGGATCCTGAGTAGATTTCCCTCCCATGCAGATAGGAGCTCCTGCGGTTTCCACCACTTGAACTCGTCAAATTCGCTTCTTCCTGGTGGAAATGTGGGAATTACCCCGGGTAATCCAGTCGGAACGTGGAAGAAGAAATTCTGGAACCCCATGGGTGCGAATGGGGGGGTTGTTCTGTCAGTGATCATCTCACAATGGAAATTCTCGATGGAAACATTTCCCGACTCTACACTCTTTCTCCATTCCCGCTTGTCCGCACACACCCTTTCCCGGGTATCTTCGTCAATACTGACAATCCCCCCTTTGCCATCAGGTGAAAGTCCGACTTCTTCCGCCATCTCCCTTAGAAGTGCGAAAGTGGCAGTTCTGTACTTCTCATCCACCATTAGCCAATCTGGATGATCCTTAGAGACTTCTCTGTCTACACCGCTCACACCTCCGCCCGGGAAAGACCAGAAGTCAGGGAAACTGGGTAACTCGGATACTCTGTGCCCTAGCAGAATTTCATGTCCGCCCTTAGCCTCCCTGCTCAGCATTACTGAGGCGGAAGGACGGATCACAGGTGACCCCACTGAAGGCAAAGAAATGCCCTCGGGCAGCTCGCTCATGTATGGCGGGAGGGAACCAGTGCTTCAAACGCTGCGGGAATGTTTGATTATGCCCCCCACTCCCACGAGCCTCATGGGACCTTCAATGACGATTACATTTCAGGATGGGATCCCACCGTCGAACCCTGAGGTGGATGGATGAAGGAGCCGGAGACGATTGAGGAAGAACTGGCGATAATCGCCGAGGCGCTGAATGCAGGTATTGATCCATTTCCCCCGAAGAAGGAATCTTCTGGGTTGATTAGACTGGGCCTTGGTTGGTTCATGATTATCATCATGGTCAGTTGGGTTTCCCAGCTTCTCTACAGATCGATATAGTTGGTAGTCCCTCCCGGATTCGAACCAGGGTCATGGCATCCAGAGTGCCATATGATGGACCACTACACCAAGGGACTGGCGTCTTTGGGACATAGGTCCGATATTTCAACGAATCCGCAAACCCCTTCGCTTACTTCGCGCGGAATCCTGCATTAACCACCTCAAGGCTTTCTTTGCTTGGTCGGTTCTGCTCTTCCGAGAGTGCCATAAGGGGTGTTTCTGTCAATCCCAACTCGTCTGTGGCCGTGGGCTGGTTCGGATTGTAGTAGAGGAGGCCCGTGACGTGACTCCCCTCCGCTGTTCCTTCGTGAATGGCCCTCAAAGCAGCTACTGCATCGGTAGGGTCATGTTCATCTCCAACGGTCTCCAACCTCAGAGTGGATCCGTCGAATAGGGATATTTCACTATACTCTCCCTCGGGTACATCAACTTCCTCGAGTGGCGAGAAGTGAGGTATGTAGTCCAGTATGTGAAGGACCTCGTCATTCCCCTTTACGTAGTTGTAGGATCTGTAAGACTCGTCGTTGTTAGCGAAGGTTACACAGGGTGAGATTACATCGATTACAGCCATTCCCCTATGACTCATTGCAGCTTTGACAAGGGCCGTTAATTGCTTCTTGCTTCCGGAGAACGACCTAGCCACGAAGGTGCACCCAAGATTGACCGCCATGGCACATAGGTCTATGGGGGCCTGCTCGTTTACTGACCCCTTCTTCTTCTTGGAGCCCTTCTCGACAGTAGCGCTGTATTGGCCCTTTGTAAGCCCATATACGCCATTGTTCTCGATAATGTAAACCATGTCGATGTTCCTCCTGATTGCATGGATGAACTGCCCGATCCCTATGCTAGCAGTGTCCCCATCCCCTGAGACGGCAAGGAACGACAGGCTCTTGTTCACCATGTTGGCGCCCGTTGTAACAGACGGCATCCTACCGTGAACTGTGTTGAATCCATGGCTCTTAGAGAGGAAGTAAGCAGGGGTCTTCGAGGAGCACCCTATTCCGCTCATCTTTGCGATGCCTTCAGGCTCTATTCCGTTCTCCCAAGCCGCTTGGATGATGACATTGGAAATCTGATCGTGCCCACAACCAGGGCAGAGGGAGGATTTTCCTCCGGTATATTCGGATTTCTCCAAGTTGATGACGTTCAACTTCACAGGCTTCATTCAACGCCCTCCAATACTCTCAAAATTCTCTCAGCATACTCCCTAGCCCGAGGGGGAAGCCCGTCGCTGTATGCCACCGAATGCATTTTCGGCAGCAGCTCCACTGGCAGCTCCTTTCTCAGTATCCCGTAAAGCTGCCCATCTCGATTGATCTCAAGAACGACTACCCTTTTGTGTCTCTCGATGAAACCCTCGAGATCCGAGTGATAGGGAAGTGCCCGGACTCTGCAAGTGCTTACAGAGAGCCCGGACTGCTCAAGTATGTCGTCGATTTCGACAATGGAGTTCTCCATTGAACCATAGAATATGATGCCGACATCTCCATCCGACTCCTCTCTAAGGAGGGGGGCGGGAAGAACATCCCTAGCACCATCGATCTTTCTGCGGAGCCTTTCCATAGTGGCATGGTAGACTTGCGGGTCTTCTGAGTAGATCCCATCCTCGTCATGGCCTGTTCCGCGATATAGGATTGGAGCTAGGCCACTCCCTGGGAGAGTCCTGTATGCAATTCCGTCGCCATCGACATCCCGGTATCTTCCGAAGTTGTCCATGGCGTCCAACTCCCCCTGAGTCCGTATCACCTTCCCCCTGTCCATCTTCTCGCTTGGATACTCAAACCCGCTCGTCGACCACCTATTCATTCCCAGGTCCAGATCACCGAAACCGAAAACTAGCGTTTGGAACCTCTCAGCATAATCGAAAGACCTCCATCCGAATTCGAAACACTCGTCCACAGTTCCTGGAATCAGAACAATGTGCTGAGTATCTCCGTGGCTCGCCTCATAGCACATTGACAAGTCTCCCTGTTGAGTTCTAGTCGGCAGTCCTGTGGAGGGCCCAGTACGATTGATGTCCCAGATTACTCCTGGGACCTCCGAGAAGTAGAACAGGCCAATGAATTCAGACATCAGCGAAATGCCCGGGCCACTGGTGCACGTCATTCCGCGACCACCTGCCCATCCCGCGCCCAGAACCATTCCCGCAGCCGCGAGCTCGTCTTCGGCCTGTACGACCGCACAGGTCGCACCACCGTCATCGCCCTCCTTCAGTTTTGGAATCCATGAGATAATCGACTCGGCCAGTGAAGAGGATGGCGTAATTGGGTACCATGAGAGCATGTTGATGCCCCCGTAGATTGACCCTAGGCCAATCGCCTCGTTGCCCTCAATAAGGAATGTGTCAGATGACTTCTCACGCGCCTCGAGATCAAAATGGCAATCGAAGTCCCAGTTCTCGGCGGCATACGCCCTCCCCTCTGAAATTGCTCTGATGTTGAGCTCTATCGCCTTCTCCTTCCCCCTGAATTGCTGCTCGACGCACTTCTCGATGGCACCATCATCGATACCGAGAAGGTGTGCTAGCCCACCTACGTAGTACATGTTAGCCATCAGACGAGCCAATTTGGGATTAATTCCCCTGGCCATTTTCGTCATTGGCATACCGAGACAGACGCAGTCGTCCCTGTCCGCGGGCATCTTCGCGTCTTCATTGTAGATGACGACGGTCCCGGGACTCAACGAAGCGAGGTCTTTCTCCCATGTTTCCTTGTTCATCAATACCTGCAGGTTGGTATCGTCGCCCGGCGCTTGGTAGCCCTTGTCACTGACCCTGATGATGAACCAAGTTGGGAGGCCAGAAATGTTACTCGGGAACAGATTCTTCCCGCTCACTGGAACTCCCATCTCGAACATAGAATGGAGTATTATCAAGTTGGAAGACTGAGAGCCAGTGCCATTGGCCGTAGCGACATTGATTGTGAAGTCATTGATGATCCGGCTCATCAGTCATTTCTCCCATCGGCCCGCCGCACCTAGGACTCGCAGCCTTCCGCGCTGTGAGGATGGTCTTAGCCGTTACCCCGGTGGGTCCACTCCGAAAACACCCTCAAATTTCCGCTGCCGTTTTGTATGTGAGCATGGTCGCGCTGCCCATGCCCGTGCCAGAAGAACTGCAGAAGTCTTGGGATTTAGCCGACTCAATGCTGTCGGAGGGGCAATTCACAGAGGCTCTCTCGGAACTGCGTCAGGCTTGGCCGTTGTGCGAGAATGACGGCCAGAAGGTAAGGACACTCCGTCAGGCGGGAGACGTAGGAACCGCTCACGGAAGCGAAGATCAGGGTTCACAGAAGAGACATTGGCAGAAAGCGCTGAAGAGCTACAAGAGGGCACTCAAGATTGACCCTAAGAACAAGGATACGAGACGCAACATGAACTCGTTGCTCTCCATGATGGACGAGAAGTCGATAACAGGTGGAGCGGGCATGCAATTCTTCGACGAGGGGAATCCCACACCGATGGGACTGGTGGCCATGGTCATAGCGGGGATGCTACTGCTCACTTCCATCAAGCTGATTTCCGACGCTATCCAGGAGGACCCCGAGAACCCGGTCGTGTCTCTGGAGGTCTCGTACGTCGATGACTCAGGAGATAGGGTAGAGGGAACAATTGAGATTGAGCTATTCCAGGACTTGGCACCAGTTCATGTTGAGAACTTCATTGCCCACGCACAGAACTTCCGGTACGACTTCACGATTTTTCACAGGGTCATAGATGACTTCATGATTCAGGGTGGAGACGTGGACCGTCAGGATGGAATGGGCGGATACGCCGCTAACTGGTACGGGTACTGCAACGGCGAAAGCGCAACTAGCCAGAGCTCCTGTGATCAGAGCGAGTGGACCATACCCGATGAGGCCGACAACGGCCTTCTCCATTCCCCCGGCATGCTAGCAATGGCCAAGACATCTGCAGCCAACACTGGCGGCAGCCAGTTCTACATCGTCCCAACAGGTAGTACACCTAGCCACCTAGATGGTGTCCATACGGTGTTCGGTCAGGTGTTGAGTGGACAGAATCATGTAGACGCAATCACGGAAGTTCCCACAGATGGCAACGATAAGCCAGTTGAGGACGTAAGGCTGGTTCACGTAACAGTAAACGACTGATTATGTCCCTTGTTCGCTGAGTCAAGTTGATTGGCTACGCCTCCGCCGGTTAGGGCGACGGTGGCCGCATGTCCTCGAATGACCCATTCAAAGCTCGCTCGTCTTTCGAGACTAGCGATGGCTCATTGGGGAGCTTCTTCGACCTAGGTGCGTTGGAGGAACAAGGCATCTGCGAACTCGTCTCACTCCCCTTCACGATTAGGTGCCTTCTGGAGGCCGCACTGAGGAAGTGTGACGGCTTCTTGGTGACCGAGGAAGATGTTAGGAGAATAGCATCTTGGTCTCCCGAGATGGAGCCCGCCGAGATTCCGTTCAGTCCAAGCAGGGTTATCCTTCAGGACTTCACTGGAGTTCCGGCGGTAGTCGATATTGCTGCCCTCAGGGATGCAATGGTTGGGCTCGGTGGGGATCCGAAGGCAGTCAACCCCCAGGTGCCAGTAGACTTAGTGGTGGACCACTCTGTACAAGTGGACTACTCGGGACTCTTCCCGAATGCCCGTGAGAAGAATCTCGAGATGGAGTATGAGAGGAACATGGAGCGCTACAAGTTTTTGAAGTGGGGCCAGCAGAGCCTCGATAGCTTCAGAGCAGTACCGCCTGGTCGCGGGATAGTTCACCAGATCAATCTCGAGTGGATAGCCTCCGTAGCTAGGGAAGAGAGCGGGATTTGGATGCCAGACACCCTCGTTGGCACCGACTCCCATACTACTATGATCAACGGGCTAGGGGTTCTGGGATGGGGCGTTGGCGGAATAGAGGCCGAGGCAGTGATGCTCGGCCAACCGATATACATGCTTCTTCCTGAGGTGGTAGGATTCGAGTTGAAGGGCGAGGCCTCTCCTGGAGTTACAGCTACTGATCTGACACTCAGAATCGTGCAGATGCTAAGGGAGCACGGCTGTGTCGGGCGATTCGTTGAGTTTCATGGCCCGGGGCTTTCCAGTCTCAGCCTGCCCGACAGAGCGACGATAGCGAACATGGCCCCTGAATATGGTGCAACATGCGGCTTCTTCCCCGTGGATCAAGTCACTCTGGACTACATGAAACTCTCAGGAAGGGAAGAATCGCACGTAGAAAATGTGAGGAGGTACCTCTCTGCTCAGGGAATGTTCCACACTGAATCTTCACCCACTCCATCATTTACCTCCAACCTATCTCTTGACCTCAGCACAGTTGTCCCTTCCATGGCCGGCCCGAAAAGGCCACAGGATCGAGTCAGTCTTTCTGATATGAAGTCACACTGGAGGGGGAGTCTGAACGCCCCCGTGGGCCACCAGGGTCACGGTATCGACCCATCAAGGAATGCCGACGAATCAGAAATTTCCGGCAAGGGATGCAGACTATCTCACGGCGATGTCGTAATCGCAGCTATCACCAGTTGCACAAACACCAGCAATCCAAGCGTCATGGTTTCGGCCGGACTAATGGCTAAGAAGGCAAGATCCAGAGGCATGACAATCAAGCCATGGGTCAAACCCAGCCTGGCCCCTGGAAGCAGAGTAGTCACCGAATATTTGGACGCTAGCGGCCTGACTACCGACTTGTCAGATTTGGGTTTCAGCGTTGTAGGGTATGGATGTACAACCTGCATTGGTAACTCGGGACCCCTGGATGACGAAATAGAACAGGCAATAGATGATGGAAACCTGGTAGTTGGGAGCGTCCTCTCTGGCAACAGGAACTTCGAGGGAAGGATTCACCAAAAGGTACTGGCCAACTATCTAGCAAGCCCGCCCCTCGTAGTGGCATACGCACTCGCAGGAACTTTGGATATCGACTTCTCCGTCGATCCAATCGGGATGGACCGGTCTGGAAAGCCAGTATTCCTGTCTGATATCTGGCCAAGCGATGATGAAATCAGGAAAACAGTGGATTCGTGTATCACTCCCGAGATGTTCAGGGAAAGGTACTCAGATGTTCTCGAAGAGCCCAGATGGGACTCAATTCCCAGTGATGATTCCGACCTGTACCAATGGGACGAGGATTCGACTTACGTCAGACTCCCCAGCTTCCTTGAGGGAATTACCCCCGAACCCAGTGAGATAGAGCCTATTTCCTCGGCACGGGTACTCCTCAAACTGGGTGACTCAGTTACCACTGATCACATCAGTCCGGCTGGAGCCTTCCCTCACCATGGGCCGGCCGGGAAGTATCTGGTAGGAAAGGGCGTCTCCCCACGGGACTTCAACTCGTTCGGCAGCAGAAGGGGAAACCACGAAGTGATGATGAGAGGGACTTTCGCAAACGTCCGCATCAGGAATCAACTCGCCCCTGGTACCGAGGGCGGATTTACGACACACCTCCCTAGTGGTGAAGTGACATCTGTGTTCGAAGCGAGTAGAAGGTACGTCGAAGAAGGGACTCAACTGATTGTCTTGGCAGGCTCCCAGTATGGTACGGGAAGCAGTAGAGATTGGGCTGCCAAGGGCACTCTCCTTCTGGGTGTCAAGGCGGTAATCGCAACCTCGTTCGAGAGAATCCACAGATCCAACTTGGTAGGCATGGGAGTTCTACCTCTCACATTCACAGAGGGTGAAGACGCCGACAGCCTCGGTCTGGATGGAACTGAATCCTTCGACATACCCGCAAGAGGGGACCTAGAGCCACTATCCAGTATCCGTGTAGTAGCCACTAAGGGGGACGGGAAAAGGGTGGAATTCGACGCCACTGTCAGATTGGATACCCCAGTCGATGTCGAATATTATCGAAATGGCGGAATTTTGCAGACCGTATTGAGGAGTCTTGCAAAGGCGTGACTTAGTTAATGGTGAGTGTACGGCTGGCATCAGGAGGGAGCAGATGAGCCAGGGAGAGAATGTCAGATTCAGCTTCAGATCCCATCAGGATTCCATAGAAGTCGTCCTGCAGGGCGATGCCGATTGGGTGAATTACCTTCGGTCCGATTTGGGGCTCAAAGGCGCAGTTGGATTCACAAGACCGTTGGGGAAATCAGCACCTCGCCCCGATGCTCAATCAATGGGGGAATCCACGGGCCCTTCCAGTGCCAAACCCACACTGCCAGGACCCCCGCCCGACCCAACCAGTATACCCTCGGTGGTCAGGACAGTTGGAGACCTGGATATTTCGGCAAGGGCCTCGGAACTAGGGATGTCGAGTCAGACCGATACCGACATGGCTGCTCTAGCCGAATTCATAGATGAGGTTGATCCGCCCGAACCGGTGACCAATATACTCTCCAGTGATCCTATGGCCGAGGCATGGCTCCAATTGATCCTCACAATGGTCGTAAGGGAGCATGGCCACACTTCCATGTCCCTAAGTGACATAGAGAATCTCATTGGGGAGAAGGTAAACAAGGACTCAGTGGAGATCAAGACATTCCTCGATAGACTCTGGAGGATAGGAAAACTCGAGAGAATTCATGGGGGTGCAGAGGATCACTACGCACCCAGTCCCAGCTGGCTAGAATCGCATTAATTCGACATTTCCCCGCTACAACCCCTATGGGGTTGCCACACTCACCTCTAGAGAAGGCATAAGAGAGGGCCGAATGTCCCGACGGGTATGTCGTTCAGTTCGAAGACCGCCCAAAACCGAAACAGAGAGGCCCGAAGGGCCGTACTTCTGGTGCTATTGCTTCTAGCCTCGCCACTGGCTGCCGTCGCTCCCGGTGCTAGCGCATCACACATCACTCAATACGCCGTTCAGAGGGACCCTCAGGACGCCGCGGTGGGAGACATAGACTGCGATGGCGATAACGACATCGTTTCCGCTAGTGCAATGGGTCACTACATCACCGCCTTGTACAACGACGGCTCAGGAGGATTCGCAGACAGGCAGGACGTCTTCATTTCGAACAACGACTCCCAGAGGGCTGGCTTCGTGGACACGGCAAACGGCGTCGATGTCGAGATAGCCGATATTGACGGAGATGGAAATAACGACGTCATCTACTACCAGGAGAATATCAGATTCGTGGGCGAGACTTTCGTCAGACCAGGCAACCTCACTGTTCTGTGGGGTGACTGCGACAACCTAGTCCACGAGTGGTCCGACACCGAGATCACGATCTCCAACCCGTATCACGTGGACATGGCTGTCGGAGATATCAACGACGACGGCAATGACGACATCGTACTGCTGACAATAGATGCAACATTCACAAATCAGTACATTCAGGTCTACAGGGGCCCCGACCCAAGCCTGATAACGAATCAGCAGGCTCTGCCGGTTCCACTGACAAACGGCCTCTATGACCACATGGAACTTGGTCACTGGGGGGAGACAGTCCAAGGAGGTGGACTCCCGGGGAGTATCGGTGATTGCGAGGACCTGGACCTATGGCTCCTCAGGACACCTCCCTACAACACAGGAGTTGGATACTCAGTCGGGCACTATGACAACATGACAGTCCTGGAGTACGATTGCCTCCAGAATCAGTACCCCAACCCCATGACTCCGTCAGCCCAAGGGATCAACGAGTTCAAGCTCGATGCAGAGCACAACTACCCAATGTACGGGATGGACATCTCGGATACAAACAACGACAACGAGGTAGATATGATAGCCGTAGTCGACGGCCTCACTGGAAACATCTCCTATGCTGAGAAGAGTGGAAGCTCATGGAACACCCAGAATTACGTCACTCTGGGGGACTTCAAAGGCGCGTCGATCACAATCGAGGACGTGAATAGGGACGGGGAGGTCGACTTCTTCGTACCTACCGAGCTGACTCTGACTAGACTACAGGACTCCAGTGCTCAGAACCAGACATATCTACTGCTAGAGAACCTCAGGGAGATTAATTCCGTAGAGATTATCCTGGCAAACCCAAACGGCCCAGGGTACCTTTCATCCCTGTCCTTTGACGTAGGCAGAAGGCCTACAATGGCTATGCCAGGGCAGCTCCAAGGAGGAGAGAACAGCGCCTTCGAGATCGTAATCGGCCAGAGGGACTACTCATACAGATTCGCTGACAATGCGATGTGGCTGGATACCCAGGGATGGGCTGGAGCCGGCGACTTCCTGTCCGTACTTACTTTGGACAACGAGGACATGGGGATCACGAGCGTGACCGCCGCACCTGCATCTTACAACCCTGCCACAGGTGAGGCCCAGCTGGGAGAGGGCAACAGATGGGTAAATGTCACTGTCAAGAATACAGGACTGAATCCACTGTCAGGCTCAATCGATGTTGACCTCGAGGTCAAGGAGGTACTCGGGGGAACCGATACCGTCGTCTACTCGTCCGATTTCGATGGAAACACGGACAATACGAATTGCCCGGCCTGCTCGTTCTCCAAGGTCTCATACACAGGAGACTATGATTCCGGGGACTCCTCATGGCACATAGAGACCGGCTCAACAGCCGAAACCGAGAACGTGTCGTGGTATGAGGCAGACAGCAACCCCACTGGATATTACTGGGTAGGCCTCGACTACAATGGAAACAACGAGTCCGACTCGGGGTACTACAACAACATGGACGAGGCGCTGATACTGGAGAACGTAGACCTGACTGGTGCGGATGCTGCGTTCATGGATATCTCAGCGATGTGCACTGTATCCTTCTTCGAGCTGTTCCTAGCAGAGCAGTACTCTGTAGTGGAAAGATGGCTCTACGAGGATTCGTGCGGCATCGAGGTATGGTCCGAAGGCAACGGATGGGAGTCAGTATTCTTTACTGGAGGTTGGGACCTGAATAGGTACTACCGACTCCTTGCACAGGGTGTGGATCCGGAATTTAACACCAACAACGGCAACTACGCGAGCGGGTATGCTACAGGGTGGACGAACTTCACTGAGGACGGGGGGACTTCCGATGCCGAAAACGAGGCTGAGTCAATCGACCTAACTCCTTATGCGGGGCAGGTAGTGGATATCCGATTCAGATTCCGAAGTGGATTAGTGGGATCAGTTGGTCCAACCGGCTCATCTTATGACTCCGGGGAGGACGGATTCGCCTTCGACAACATAACGATCAGGAAGAGGGATGTGACCTTCGGAACTAGCGAGGTAGTCACTCAGACGTTGAACTTCAACAATCTAGCTGCAGGTGCCTCAGAGGACGTCTCTCTCACTGCTGACTTCGTGGATAACACCACTTACTACATCAGCACAGAGCTGACCAACCCAAGCGGATTCACTGATATGGACAGCCTGAACGACCAGGTGAAGTTCCAAACCACGGTCAACAACCTGTTCGATCCGGGTTTGGCAGAGGAGCCATGGCCATCCTTGGAAAATGGAGTGAGATACGCATCAGGAACTAGGGATGTGGAGCTCGTAGCCAGGAACTGGGGGAATACGGTAACTGACTTCTCCGTTCAAGCGATGATATACAACGCTGAGCCGGATTTGGTCGCAATCGAGGATTTCTCTGGCGTTGATCCGATTTGGACGGACGATAATGACCAGCCTGGCAAGGAAAATGGCAGTAGACTAGACGACTCGACCGGTCAGAACTCCATGCTCCCTCAGAATGTCGGTGTCTTCAAGAGCCACTCATACTGGCTCGGCCATCCCGATGATGGCTACGGCGACAACTGGAGTGAGACTATGACGATAGACTCCATTCCGATAGCCGCTTCAGGTGCCGACTTCACATACCTGACCTTCGACTACTACGCAGAGGGGGACTTCCTACAGGACTCCCAAGGCAACATCCTTGCAATCAGGGATGCAGCCAATCTGGAACTTTCATGGTCAAAGGGCGGCGAACTCTACCAGGGAGTTGCCTACGGTAGCTGGACAGACCTCAACGAGAACGGGATTCAAAACACAAACCCCGACGATCCAAACTTCCACAGGTGTGAGGACTTCGACCTCAATGGTTACGACGAAGTGGAGTACTTTGGAGATCACTCAGATAATCTGAACTCCGTAGTTTGGTTCGATACTGAGAACATTGTCAAGTCGGTAACTCTTGACCTCACTCACATAGTCCTCCAGAACAGAACCAGTGAGGACACGACCCAATGGCGCGATGAATGCACATCCCTAGCTGGAGCAGAGCTAAGTCTGACATGGAGATTCCAGTCCAATGGTGACGGAATCAACGGCAATGCGGGACTGGCTGGATTCGCGATCGATAACATCCGAGTCGAGGAGTTCACATTCGAATTCGACGGAGAATACACTGAGGAGGTGAATGGCTTAGACGCATCGGAGTGGTCACGCTTCACCTTAGCAAACCACGACTTCCAGAGCGGAATCTACAAGATTGACGCCATGACGATTTTCGATAATACAACCCCTGCAACTTCGTGGTACGGGGCCAATGAAGTGAATCTAGCGAACAACATCTCGACGATCATGTTCAGCATCGCAAGTGCTGACATCACCCTCATGCAGGCAGATGTCATGGAGTGCGTCACGGATATCACCTACAAGTGCGTGTACCCGATCGATGATGCCCGAGCACACAGCTTCTCGGTCCCATTACTGAATGGGGTCATTGAGGGTGAGTACGGCCTCTCCATGTCGATAGTCGACTTGGACACCAGCCAGGAGGTCTACACGGCATCAGCCGATAACGGGCCATTCGTCCTACAGCCACACGACAGAGCATTCGCCAACTGGAGTCAGCCGTACAACAATTGGGTCGATGGACATACCTACAACATCAGCTTCTCAGCCGATGTAACAAAGGAAGACGGAACCATCGAGCCATCTGGCAACGTACGCTTCTTCATCATCACCTTCCATGACCAGATCGACGTTGCGGTCCTATCGAACCCAACCGATCAGAACAGGCTCCAGAGGGTAAAGGCAGACCTTGAGACGATGGGCATGACCTACACCCAGATGAAGCTGGATAACTGGGACACATACGCAACCCCGGACTGGCTAGAGCACTATGACAAGGTCCTGCTGCCATGGCAGACAGACTACAATGTGTACTACGGCGACTACTACGAGAAGCTCTCTGAGACCCGCGACACAGACGGCCTGTCGGTCTCCGAGACATTGGAAAGCTACATGGTAAACGGCGGAACAACCCAAATCCACCTTGGCCCGTACAGGGACGCATACCAACCGAGTAACCTTCCTTTCGGCATGGATATCGCAATGAGGAACCAAGTCAACTTCACAGTCGACAACCGAATCCTCAGCGACAGTATCACCATAGTGGACCAGTTCCACCCCCTACTGAGGAATGTCGACCCATCGGCCTTCAGCGCCATCAATGGTGGCTCGCATGTTGCCCTCTCGGGACTCGATACTGCACAGGTCCAGGGCACCCAGATACCACAGGTATGCGGTGGTCGCATTAGCGACCCCATGGGCACATTCCACACGCTGATACGCGACAATACATACGATAGCCAATCCTTGCTATCAATCTGTAATCGCGGGGCAGGTGGTATGATAGTCACTACCATTGACGTGGAAAACCCGAGCGTCTCACAGGCATTCGGTGGGGAGCAGATCCCGCTCCTTTCCAACCTGCTCGACTACAGGCTCACGCCATATCCAACCGACTTCGGAATAGCCGGCGACGGCTATGACCTAACAGTCAATGGCGAGGCGCCAGCCATAGACACCATCACCGGTGCCTATGCAACAATGTACATCAAGAGCAACTCGGACCTCGAGTTCGACTATGTCACCACAGTCGAGGGTGTCATGGCAGATTGGACCCTTACATCGGGCAACAATGACTCTGTAACCGGATGGGATGGGACAGTCATAGACTCCGGAGAGGTCAGCCATACCCAGCAATTGATGCCTGAGATTCCGACCCTCGGATCGTTCTGCGTTGGGAACACCACCTCTACGACAGGGTGCAGGATAGGTGCAGAGTGGCTACTGACGCTGTATCTCCACGACGATGAGGGACACACTAGGATCACCTACATCAGACTGGTAACCGATGATACTCTTGCTGACGAGTTCAGGCCCCTGGCATCTGCAAGCATAATCTCCAACCCTGCGCTATCCGAGTTCCTAGAGCTCGATGGCTCGAAGACCGTCGCAGGCGTGGACTGGCCGATATACAGGGTCAGACTAACTGAAACTGGCGATATCAGCCTTTCATTCTCAGCAGAGAACAGCTCAGATCCAGACGCCCCCGAGGGCGAGTCAGGAATCGAACTGTTCGAGTGGAAGGTATTCTTCGATTACCCGTGGGACAGCTCAAGTCCAACCCTGGAGGGGCACGAGTTCCAGATTCCCGCTGCAGTCACAGACGAGTGGACTTACACGTTCAGGAACCTGACCAGCAGCCCCGACGCTACTCTCGAGAATGAGATCAGGGTAGAGCTGATCGTCTATGACAGGGCCGGAAAGCAGAGCGAGAAGCACAGGATGTACTTCATCGTAGTCGGGGAGGACTTCGGAGACGATCCTCCCGTGACTCAGTTCACCTCTCCGAGGCCCACTGACTCACAGAGGGAAGACCTAGTGGTGATCACTGGGAACCTCCTCTCAGGGGCAGAGAATAGCGACGTCGTAATCGAGGCAACACTGGACCCCTCGGTCCTGGACTACTCGACCTCACAGAAGATCACGCAGCGAACGATTGGAAAGTACAACACAACCACACCTCTTGCCGATGGCGATAGTTTCTCACTAACTCTTGACATCTCCGATCTGTACCAGATTGACACCGGTGTCGCAGCGACGATCTACCTGCGAATTACCGAGGGAGATGGCTCAAGGTACGTCCTCGAGGAGACCATAGACATCAGCCTTGTTCCAGCAACGGTGGAAGGCCCTGACGGATCCGGGGATAGCGGCGGACTGACTACCACTGTGATGGCCGGTATTGGGGGAGCGGTGCTCCTCATCGTGATTGTAGTCGCTACCCTCGTAATGAGAGGAAGGGGCGGAAGCCGTGTCGAGAGCGACACCGTGGAGCAATTCGGAGGGGTCGAAACCATGGATCCCGTCGAGGCGTATGTCCAGCAGATGGTCGCATCTGGATACGATGAGCAGCAAGCACGCCAGTATGCAGAGCAATACTATGCTAATTACTACGAACAGCAACGTGGTGGCGGCGCATAACGCAAGTTGAAAGCCGGATGTCCCCCCCAGAGGGACGTGGATACTTCCGGGCCATACACAGTCGCCGACATAGGTCTGGCGGATGCCGGTGGCCGCAAGGTCCAGTGGGCTAGGAGCAGGATGCCTGCCTTAGCGGCACTACGAGAAAAGGCGATCCAAGAAAGGCCACTGGAAGGCCATAGAATTGCAGGCTGCCTCCACGTAACCAAGGAGACTGCCGTCCTAATCGAGACCCTGGCAGCCGCCGGCGCAGAGATTTCCTGGTCGGGGTGTAATCCCCTTTCTACCCAGGACGACGTCGCAGCATGGCTAGCCTCGGAGGGATACTCCATTCACGCTTGGTACGGCCAGGACAACAAGGGATTCTATGACTGCATAGACAGAACCCTGGAACTTTCCCCTACACTGACCCTCGACGATGGTGCCGACCTAATCTACAGGGTCCACTCCGAGTTCCGAGACCTTGCAACCGGGATAATAGGGGGTACCGAGGAAACCACGACAGGGGTTCACAGACTTCGTGCAATGGCAGATGCGGGTGAGCTCCTATACCCCGTAATCGCCGTCAATGACGCCGAGACTAAGTGGGACTTCGATAACATCCATGGAACCGGCCAGTCAACCATTGATGGAATCCTTAGGGCGACCAGTGTCCTCCTCGCTGGAAAGACATTCGTAGTCGCCGGATACGGGCATTGTGGGAAGGGCCTAGCCACCAGGGCTAGGGGCATGGGGGCCAACGTAGTGGTTACAGAGATTGACCCAATTCCAGCATTGAAGGCAGTAATGGATGGTTTCAGAGTAATGAAAATGGACGATGCTGCAAAATTAGGAGACATCTTCTGTACGGCAACCGGTATGAAAGACGTAATAGTCGGCAGGCACTTTGATTCCATGAAGGATGGCGCCATAGTCTGCAATACCGGGCACTATGATTGCGAGGTCAGTATCGAAGACCTAGAGCGTTTGTCCGAGGATGTCCGGGAGATCAGGGAGAACAACGAAGCATTCTCGATGAAGGACGGCCGAACTCTACACCTCCTCGCTAGAGGGCGACTGGTAAATCTGGCCTCCGCCGAAGGTCACCCCAGTGAGGTCATGGACATGTCATTCGCGAACCAATTCCTGGCCCTGTGCCGACTGGCATCTGAAGGCGAGACCTACAGCAGCAGTGTTTACGATATTTCACCAGAGCAAGACAGGGACCTTGCATCACTGAAGCTAGAATCATCAGGTGTTCAAATCGACGAACTCACCGCAGAACAGATTGATTACCTCTCTGACTACAGTGCCGGAACTTGACGGCGCGTATTCAGGGAATTTGCAATTTCCATTTAGATGCCATCTTTTCATCCGACTCGACAATCAGCTCCAGCCTCTCGCGGATGGCAGGCATCTTGTTCTGCATCAGTGATGCGTAGAGCTTCCCGCTCCTGATGTCAGGAGGGATGCACATCTTGCCAGTTGAGGTCTCGTGATCAATTGCCCTTTCCAAGTCTAGGGCGTGCCTATTCACCTTCTGTAACATGCCTATGGTCAGCCGGCTGATGATTATGATGGATGATAGAAGAATTAGGAAAACTATGGCGAAACCCCATCCAGAATTCCCAAAGACAGTCATTCCTACGACCCCTATCAGGAATGCCAATGGAGCTACGAACATGAAGAGCCACAGAGTCTCGGATATCGGCTTCTTATCCTTCAGCATCTCTATCTTAGACCATCTGGGGTGTTTGGGCTGTTGGGGCTTGAATATCTCATCAGCCTCCATTTTCGATGCCCTAGCAACGGTTTGATTCACCCTTTCCATCCTCATCCTGGTCCCTCCTTCCACCGCGTCCATTTCTGGTGCGAAAAGCTCCTCCAGTAAATCAGCGCACTCCTCGTAGTAGCCCATCCGAGTAAGTATCGCCACCTGTTCAATCATTGGCGTGGTCTCGGTAGGCTCGACATCCCGCCTCCTCTCCCACCACTCTAACGCATCTTGCAACATTCCCAAGTGATCCACCATGAGGGTTCCACCGAGGTCCCAAGCCTTACGATTGTCCGGATCTAAATCGACCACCTTCCTCAACGCGCTGACTGACTTTGCGGTTTGAGCTAGGTCGGGCATCTCCTGCCTTCCTCTCGTCGCAGCAGGGAGCTCCATTCTGGCAATCATCATCCATGCTTCGGAATGCGATGGATCAATGTGGACAACGTCCCGACTGAGCTCCAAGGCTCCTTCCCTGTCGCCGGACTCCTCTGCCTCCATTGCATCGAGCCAGAGTGTTCCCGCGTTCTTGGCCATGAATATCCCGGTGCGCTATTTGGCTTGAAGGATGCGCAAGAATAAGTTAGAAATTATATCGAATCAACTTATTCTGAGAATCTCTCCTGTCCAATGGAATATCAGCAACTCCCCTTCTGTGCCCTCTCCAAAGCCAACGATCATCCCTCCGCTGTGGCCTATCAGTGTCTCCTCCCAAACCGCTCCCTCATCGCTCCACTTCAGGAGCCATATTGCCCCAGTGCAGAAGTCCCCAAACAGGTACCCATCCCTGAGCGCCTCTGGTCCCCAGTCCATCCAGTAACCCCCTGTAATTGAGCAGTTTCCGTTTTGGTGTGAGTAAGCAAGTACTGGGTCAATATAATTCGCATCAGGCACATCTGGATGGGCTTCAGAGCAACTGGCTCCCTCGAAGGAATGGTAGCCCTCCCTTTCCGCCCATCCCAAATTGGCTTTCTCGTGGATAGTAACGAGATTGACCTCTTCCCAGCAACTCTGTCCAACATCTGCTATCCAGAGCCTTCCCTCAGAATCCAGATCAAAACGCCAGGGGTTTCTCAGTCCATGATGTAGGATAAATGGGTTCTCCGAAGAGTCATCGATTGCAGGAACGACCTCCCCGTTCTCCAACTTGAAAAATAGAATAGTCCCCAACTCAGTGGAATTGTCCTGCCCGTTTGACTCGGGGTCGTTGGCACTCCCGCCATCTCCTACCCCCCATAGAAAACTCCCATTGCCCGCATGTAATAGGAATCCTCCGTTGTGATTCCTGTACGGCTGTTCGATCTCCTTCAGGACTGTGATATCCGCCGCGTCAATCTTCCCATTATCTTCGCCAACGGTGGCATATGAAAGAACCAAATCAGATTGATTCTCCCCCTCGCAAACCCCATCTTCAACATAAGAGAGCAGCACCATCTGCGGATCATCCGTGAATGCGAGGCCGAGGAGACCCTGCTCCATGTGGCATCTGCTAACTAGGCTGCTAAGGTCAGCAACGTCCTCAAGACTATCCCCATCCCATGACTTGATGAAACCACTCAGGTACACAATCCAGAGATCCCCATTCGATGGATTGATCAGTGAATGATGAGGTGTATCGAATCCCTCTATGAATAAGTCGCAATCCAAACTTACAGAATTACCGAGTTCGGCTTCCGTTCTGAGATCCGCGAGTTCTTGGAGTGCATCTTTGTCTAAATTACACTCATTTCCACTAGGGTCCGGCCAATCAAACCCATCATCTGAGTCATCCGAGAGGCAGCCTGCTGAGAATGGTGAGAGCAACAGCACCAGTGCAATTGGAAGAACCCTCATCAAAACCCCTTTGCAATCATGAGAAATAGGCTTGAATGCCTGGTACGTTTGAGACCGCCGCTCCGTAAGTACCTAGATGGTCATCCGCCGTAGCGGCGACCATTCCATCGGTGTTCAGCAAATCGCTCAGAATCTCTCTGCCTTCCGCATCGTCATTCAGTGCGACCAACGCGTCTTGAATTATGGCGACAGTCTCTGCATCCATGTTGTCGGGGTTGTAAAGAGCTGGGTGGCTTGGTGCCTGTCCGAAGGAAGGGAGCATGACCAAATCGTCTAGATCCATGCACCAATCATCACCATCAGCAATTCCGTCGTCATTCTCATCGCAATACAAGCGGTATGCGGTATCCTTGGTCAATGCGACATCTCCATGGCCAGTCATCATGCACTTCATTGCGCCCTTGTAACCAGAGTACTGGGTCCCTCCGTCAGGTATGCTGGAATCCTTGTGGAAGAAGTTGGTCACCGTCGCCCTCAGCGACTCTATTTCATTGGGATCGCCAACTACCTCGGCATAGTCGTTACCAATTAGATATCCCATCGGTATCAGCATACCGGCACTCTTCAACCAACCAGTATGGCACGACTTCTTGCCTTCCATCAGGGCAAACGGATCCGTGTCCGGGTCATCATCGAGGTAAGCGGCTGCTATTTCGGAATCAGCCTTTACCCAAGCAGCAGCGTTGTAGTAAGTTCGTCCATCTGACTTCCATTCCGCTGCAAGGACATCTAGGTCGTAAACCTCCCATGCTAACCATGCCGCAGCACCATCTACGAACCCTATATCGGCATTCCCCTTGTCGATGGCCTCAATGGTTCCTCCTGAATCGGTAACCGGGTAAATCTCAACATCCATGCCAGTCAGCGAACTCATCTTGTCGGCCAGATGTTGAGGATTCTTGTCCCAGATCAGGTATGTGTCTTGCACCTGGTAGGCTATTGTGATACAGTTCTCATCATCATCGCATTGATCGTAGTTAACGTCGAAAATTAGGTAGAGGACCCCAGCTGAAAACACTATTCCAGCCATCAGAAGTGCCTTGTTTGCTATTGCCCAATCGGTAACATCTGCACGCTTCATGACTGCTTCGGGCGGCAGCCTAGAGATAAAATTTAGGGTGACCTAAACTCTGATCTATATGCCAAAAAACCATTTCGGCCGAGCGAAAAACCACCCAATCGAACTTTCTGACGCCATGAATAGATTCACTCGATGCCTCCCCACTCTGACCAACTCAACCCCTGCGTCCCTGAATGCCTCACTCCACTCCTTCCTAGTCCCAGGGGGGAAAATCTTCTCGAATCGTTCCGGGGTAGCCATAACTTTCCAACTTTCTCTGGATGACAATGCGTCAATAACTTCCCTTCTTGCCCCATCGGTGGAGATGTGCTTGATTTCCACCATTACCGACTCATCTCTGTCACCCAATTCCAGCACAACTTCCTCGAATGTCGGTATGCGAATTCCAAGGTCCATCCCTGCCTCGAATATCTTGGCGAACTCCATGCTGGAAGTTTCTATCTTAACTCCCCCGGAGTCTATGGCATCATCATGGAAAACGAAAAGAACCCCATCATAAGACTCTCTTATGTCAAACTCCCAGTACCTGAATCTGGGCTCGGATGAGATTCCTATTGATCTCCTCAGACCCTCTATGGTGTTCTCGAGGTCAGTCCCAGAGGCGCCCAGTCTATGACCTGGATTCTTCATGAAAAGGCCCCTGACTATCTTCGTCCGCGGCCTCTATGCGGCCCCTTCCTCGGCCCACTGCCCCTTCCTCGGCCCTTGCTCTGGCCTCTGGGGCCACCGCCGCGTCCCTTTGGCCTCCGATCCCACTTTTTTTGGCTAGTACCTCGGGCAGCACCCCTTCCTCGGCCCTTGTTCTGGCCTCTGTTCCCAGAATGCCTCTTACGGTTGTTTGAACGTCCTCTGGGAGCGACTTCCACGGGAGAGCCTATCGCTCTCCTGGAATCAACCCCATCGAACAGTGGGTGTATGTGAACTAGTCCTGAGTCAACTGGTCCAATAACCGTGTCCACCCTTCCCAAGACCTTGCCTCCACTCACCCTGATTGTATCTCCAAGGTTGGGCGATCTCCCTTCGAATGAGGCTAACAGCCCACCCATGTGCGATGTCTCTGTGACTCTGCCGGAGAATGCCATGTTTCAGTCCCCCCGTCTCCCGTACATGATTGCAGCGATTGACGCTAGTAAAACAGAAACTACTCCTGATGCAGGAAGAATTGAGCCTATCCCGCCGGTATCCTCATCCTCTCCAGGTGGCGAACATCCAGAATTCAAATCACCGCAATCTGGCTCAATGACTTCGAACAGAATTGAGTTATTCACCACTTGGGAGATTGTCGTACATTTGTTTGAGGTATCGCAACCCTCTATCTCCACAGTGTGTTCTCCAGACTCCCAAAGTGAGAAGTCTATGCCAGGCGTCGACCATGAATTGCCGGAAACACTGACTGAACCGGCAGCAGAACCATCAATCCTCATTGTGAAAGAAACAGATTCGCCATCAGGGTCGCTGTATTGTCCCTGCATTGACCACTGAGAGCCATCCCACCCAGTATCCGAGACAGTGACAAGAGGGAGAGAACTCTCTTTTGTTATGCCCAGATCATAGACTCCTGTCATGGGGTATGTGCTATCGCCCTGAACTGATACTTCGACCCAAACTTCCCCTGGGACCATATCCGAGCTGGGCACTAAGATAGTGGTCTCGTCAGAAAGAGATGTAATTCCTGAGGCCTGAGAGGACGAGCTTTGGGTCAATGAAACCTCGACTTGAAGTTCGGGCCATCCCCCAGTTGGGGTCAGGGTAATCGAATGCGGATCAGAGAGTTTCTGAGAATCAGTAGAAACTACGAATGGAACTCCCAGGTGCCATGTTCTGTTACCAGTTGTCTGCATTGCCGAGTCTATTGCCTCACAGGTCACCTGTTGTGCATCTCCCGATGGAATGTTCGCATTCAGCGATCTGTCACTGCCTTCCGAGAGTTCCATTGATGGATCAGCAGTGCATTGTATCTCTAACGAAGAAACACCAGCCTCATCGATGAACCAAGTTGAAATCGAATTCCATGGTGCCCATGTCGTCTCCCCTGAATGAGGCGCAGGGAACCAAGCTCCATCAGCCGGAGCAGAAGATGTCCAAACAGGCGGGTCATCTACGGGAATCGGTTGTGTAGTGAAGTCGAAGAAAAGATCTTCTCCCTCGGGCCAATCTTCACTCCATCCATTAGGCATGAGCTCAAGAGTGAGGCTGCCATCATCGTTATCTCGCAGCTCGTAACTGGAAGAGCCATCTCCGATGCAACCGCCTCGCACAGGGGCATGCCCACCAGCCGTTGACTCATTGAGCCCCACATCCCGCCCCTCGCACTCATCCCACATGTCTAGTCGAAGCCCCTCATTCACGGGGAATGTGAAGTCCAGACGTGCTCCCGACATATTCGAGGCATTGAATGCCAGGGTGAAACTATCAGGATTAGTAACGCCCGGTATCGCCATTGTAGCATTCAGCCAAAGCTGTACTCTGCACTCATCCACGCCATCCGATTGTGGGATTGATGTGTCGCAGTCCCTGCCAGGGTCTGGAATCACTGGGACTTCCTCGCATTCCCCTCCGATTGATGATGAACACCCCCTAATTTGGGAGTGCCTAGGGGGCACGATATTGAATTCCTCAATCATCACGCCGTCCTCCTCCCAGCTTGTATTCTTCCAATCGATCCCCATTCCTCCTCTGTGCGCGGGACCGTCTCTGATGCCAATTCTGGTAAGTGTGTGCTCAATGCACTGGCTCGCAAGCGCCCTGAAGAACTCTCTCTCATCGGTTGAGAACCACTCATCCCCGCCCTTGTTTGGATCGATAATCTCCATGAATTCATCCATCACCACTCGAAGGTCATCAGCTAGGGTGTTATTCACCCAAGCAACAGCCCTCACTTCTGCTGAGTCCCAATCCTCGTCAACTACTACATCGAAAGTCGCTGCTGAATATTCAAACATGTTTTCGAAGGTTATTGATCCACATTGCTCCTCAAGACTCCCTCCTCCTCCGAACTGCTCCATCCTCAGTGACTCATCTTCCAAATGACTTCCGATGTCTTGAATGGGAATGTATGAAAGTGCCATTGATAGGGCTACTGCAATGGAAGCGAACACGGCTCGCATACGCCCTTCCATGTGGCATCTTGGGAGTCCTCATACCATGATTCTATCGCATGTAAAATTAAAGTTTAGGGAGCCCTAAAACTCATAAGCAAGCCTCGACCCGCCCACTAAATGAGGATAATATGAACCTAAAAATGACAAGCGCAATGATGACAATGATGTTTCTGCTAAGTGCACTCGCAGGGTGCACAGGCAGCGACGAAGCAGTTGACCTAGATGACTCGGACGGAGGCTATGACTACGCCTCCAACGTCGATAACCACCGTATGCTGATGGGAGATGTCTGTGACATCAAGGACCTATCAGGAGCATACGACTGGGACGGCGTTGTGGACATCTACGAAAACGGAGAACACGCAGAGAAGTCCGACGGATCCTACAGGACCCTAATGGGCTTCGCCGATGCGTCAGGCAAGAATCACGCCTACGACGCTTACTACGGTGCAGATGGCTCATGGAATGACTTCGTATCCGCCGCTATTGGTGGAACCGGGGCTTTCGCAGGCGAGTCTGACACAGTTAGGGACCAGGCCACAGAGAAGGGAATCCAGAACGGCGTTATGACCGCATACGCGATTCACGAGCTCAATGCCGCCATAATTAAGGCAGAGGCAGGAAACTGGGGTCCAGACGACGCCCAGCACGCATGGGACGAGGGATGGGCATTCTACCACGGACCAGATGA
>TARA_B100001175_G_scaffold239474_1_pt1 | contig 34498 bp, 32 predicted proteins | sample TARA_B100001175 | Tara Oceans TARA_B100001175
CAATTACCAGTTATTTGTTCTGATATTGAAATATTTAAAGAGATTGGCGATGATTCTGTAATTTATTTTAAAAAGCAGAATTATAATGATTTATATAATAAGTTGAAATTAATTTTAGAACATAAAACAATTATTAGTGACCTTATCATAAAAGGAAATAAAAGAGCTAATTTATTTAATCAAAAAAACTTTATTAAAGGATTTGAAAAACTCTATTAAAAAAATACTAATAGCGCATAGCTCTAATGATAATTATGGAGCTAGTAAAGTTTTAATTTCTAGCATAGATATTTTTATTAAAAATGGATTTAAAGTCTACCTGATTTTACCTAATAATGGTCCTTTAAATAATAATAAAATAATAAAAAAAGCCAATCTTAAAATTATAAATCTTGGGGTTTTTAGAAAAAAGTACTTTAACTTTTTTGGATTGATAAATCGTCTTTATTATATAATAAAATCATCACTTCACATTAAAAATTTTTTAAAAAATAATAATGTTGATTTAGTTTACACAAATACTTCTACTATAATAAGTCCATCAATTGCGGCAAAACTAATTGGAATACCTTCAATTTATCATATTCATGAAATACCAAAAAGCAGTTCTATTTATGCAAAATTTGTTGCAGTATTTTTAAATAATTTTGCTAGAAATATTATTTGTGTGTCAAAATCAGTTAAAGAATTTTGGATTAATAATGGAGTAAAAAAAAATAAATTGAAAATTATTTATAATGGTTTTAATTTTAAAAATTATAAATCTAAAAATCTTAAGGATGATAAGATAGTATTTACATGTATTTCAAGAATAATTCCTTATAAAGGTCACTTAATTTTAGTTGAATTATTTGACAAATTTTGTAAAATAAATAATAAGATTTATTTACAAATAGTTGGAGATACTTTGCCTGAATATCAAAAATATTTGGAAAATTTAAAATTAAATATTGATAAGAAAGGTTTATCTGATAAAATAATATTTATGGGTTTTCAAAAAGATATTTCATCAATTTTATCAGTTTCAAATTTTTTTATCCATACACCTATTGAACCTGATCCACTGCCCACAGTTATTTTTGAGGCAATTAAATCAAGGACACCTGTAATTACAAATAATTTGGGAGGTGCATATGAAATATTAAATGATGGTAAAAATGGATTAATAATTAATAATGATTTAAAAGAAGAAACTAGTAATAAAATTTTAAAATATTTGAATAGCAATGAGGTTCAAAAAGATAATATAAATAAAGCATTAATTTATGCTTCTAAAAAATTCTCAAAAGAAAAATTTGAAAGAAAAATTTTAAAAATAATTGAATAAAAAATTAAAAATTGCAATAATTGGATCAAGAGGATATCCTTATGTTTACTCTGGATATGAAACTTTAGTTAGGGAACTCTCTGAACGTTTAGCAAATAAAGGTCACCATGTTAAAGTTTATTGCCATCGATCATTATTTATTAATAAACCAAAATTTATTAATGGTATAGAATTAGTTTATACTCCGTCTATCGAAACGAAATTTTTATCTCAAATATCAAATTCTTTTTTTTCTTTTATCCATGTTTGTTTTTCAGATACTGATGTTGTCTTAGTTGTTAATTCGGCTAATGGACCATTTGGATTTTTGACAAAAATTTTCCAAAAAAAAACATGTATTAATGTTGATGGTCTTGAATGGTTAAGGCCAAAATGGAAGGGATTAGGTTCGCTATATTTCAAATTATCATCAAAGATGGCAACAATTTTTTTTGATAAAATAATTAATGATTCTAAAGAAATGAGAAAAGTTTATTTGAAATTATTTAATACCGATTCTACGGTCATATCATATGGTGCAAAAGTTAAGAAATCTTCAAAACCAAGTCTAATTAAGTTATGGAATTTAAAAAAACTTGATTACTATTTGATTATTGGCCGACTAATTCCTGATAATAACGCTGATATGTTAGTTAAAGGTTTTTTATCCACAAAAACATGTAAAAAATTGGTTATAGTTGGGGACGTTAAATATAAAGATCAATATGCTACTAATTTAAAATCAATTGATGATGATAGATTAATTTTTACTGGATATATTGAAAATCAAGATATATTATCTGAGTTGTATCATAATTGTTATGTTTATTTACATGGACATGAATTTGGTGGAACTAATCCTACAATGATTAAAGCCATGGCATATGGTACTGCAATTTTGGCTTTGACAACACCTTTTAATAAAGAAATGTTACAAAACAATAAGTTTGGGTTATTTTTTAAAAAAAATATTGAATCATTAGCTAATTTGATTAACCTTTGTGAAAAAGACCCCGCTATGGTTTTAAATATGAAGAAAAATTCAGTTAAAGGAATTTCTAATATCTATAATTGGGATTATATTACTAACCAATACTTAGATCTGTTTAATGAATTAGTTTCTTAATGGAATTAAATATGCTAACTTAAAGTTTACATGAAAATTATTTAAATCATTTCCAGGTGAATAATAATTAGTTGCATTATCATTTAAATCCCATTTATAATTTAAACTTCTTGAATAGATAATATTTGAACCAAACCAAAAACTGTTAATTTTTTTTGTAAAGTTAAAATGAAAATTAAAATCTTTCCAATATCTTCTTGGATCTCTTGCTGAAGAAAAAGCTTCATGATAGAAATCATTATCTTGATCTATGATTTCAAAAGCAATGCCTATTTTTTCTTTTTCTTTGATTCTATTTAAAGCAAAGTAGTGAGAATTACTGCCGGGGCCAATTGAAGCACCTAATACTTCCCCATTATTAGTGTATCCATCATATGTCCAACTGTGTTCATACCATGAACCAGCATTTCTTAATAACCTAGATGCAGTTTGTTCCATTTGTGTCCATTCCCAGGAAAAAAGAAAATCATCATTTGATATTAAAAATATTTTTTGTAATCCTATAGTAGTAGCTCTGCTGTGATCTGAATCTAAGAGGAGGTCTCTTATGTTCTGTTTTGAATCATTATGATGGTATTCTGCATAGATTTCTGCTTTTGAATCTTTCCAAAACCATCTTAAAAAAACTCCTGCAGCTTGATTAGTTTGAGCCTCATAATTTTCATATTTATCATTCTTTCTAAATAAATTTTGAAAAGCTGGAAACCAATTTGGATTACCTTCCATCCACGTATATTCTCCTTTTATCAAAGCAGAATACATTTGAACCCATCTCATAAAGCCTAAAGATAGGCCAGAAATCCATTTAGGCGAGTATGTCAGAGAATACCCTTGAATAAATCTCCAATCATCTGTTTCCCCAAGTTGATTAATTTTTGGTACATATATATCGGTCCCAGCATATTGTGAATTTGGGTTTCCTGGTAAAAAACCAGATGGCTCTAGTTTGCCTGTGATTATTTGCCATTCAAAATTTCCAATTTTAGTTTTTAATGGTTTTGTAGAATTAATGAAAATATGCTTAAAACCTCTAGCATGGTTACTCATCATAATACTATTTCTAATTGATGGACCCCACCATATATTTTCATTAGATAAACCCAGGGCAATACCTTTAAATTTTAATTTAATATTAGATTGACCAATCAAAAATTGATTATGTTGATCATTTCCAAACTTTTCAGGCATGTCAATTTTATTCCAGAGTTTATATCTTTTTGACCAAATAAAAGGATTATGTCCATTTGGCCCTTCACCAAATCCCTCAAAATCTTTATTTTGTGCATAAAATAACTCAGGTTTAAATTGAATTGACAAAGGCCCTATTTCTAAAAAAAACCCTGGACTAAAAATATGTTGGTAGCCTCTATTAGGTATCATGCTACCATTATTTCTGTTATATGGGTGGTTACTACTTAATTCTATATTATAGTTAATTGGTAGAATACGAAAATCTATAGTTTTCTTTTTTGACCCAAAAACACTTGGAGAGTATTCATTTAAGTTGAAAATTTCCTCACTAATTTTAAGCCCATTTTTACCAACATCAATCGGGTATGTTGTAAAAGAAAAATCACTTTTAAAATTTCCGTTAAGTTGTGAAATTCGCAGGTAGTCATTAATAAATGACTCATTTAGATTGATTGACTGTGAATTTATTGTAATAATGAAAAAAAATGATAGGATTATATTTATAAATTTCATCATTTATATGAAACAACACGTATTTTTAAATTATCAAGAGACCAGCTTTCATCACACTTTTCTTGTGGAATGCCATCTTTGTCAATTGCATTAGGTTGGTATAACTCATCATAAAATCTAAGAACTATTGCATTACCATTACTTCTAAACTCTTTCTCAATTTTGTAGAGGGAAGTCTTACCGCCAAAAAAATTATTTTGACATATTTTTGCTAAATTGGTTTTGAATGATCCTGTTTTAGGATTGTTTTCATAGGGAAAATTTTCTGGATATGACTGTCTTAAACAATAATTTGGCCAACAAGGGCTATTTGAAAATGTTGTTTCAAATTTATCTAGTTCAGAACCTTTGAACAAATCCATTGCAGGCTTGTATTCTAAAATCCATTTATCAGGCCTATCATTTTGTTGAAAACCATTAAAATTACCATCCCAACTTCCATGAACATATAAGTCAAAAGAAATAAAAATGTAGTCATGATCACCAACATCTTCCAGGTGAAGCGTAAAACCATCATTGTTAAAATCACCAAGAACTTTAGAATCATCAAAAAATGATATTCCACCACCATCGATATTGATTAATTGCTCACTTTCAAAATCATTTTCATAAATCAGCTCGTCTCTTACTATTTCAGGGTAAGAGCACGAGTTAATAAAAAAAGCTATAACTAAAATTTTTTTCATAAATCTAAATTGTAAAAATAATCAATAGTTTTTTTTAAACCCTTATCAAGATTAATTTTTGGATTCCACTTCAAAATTTTTTTTGCAAGATCAATATTTGGCTTTCTAACCATTGGATCATTTTCTGGTAATTCACTGTAAGTAATTTTTCCTTTACATTTTATGATATCTTTAATTTTTAAAACAAGTTGATTAATATTGTATTCTTTTGGGTTACCAATATTAATTGGTAAATCATAATTTGAAAATAAGAGTTTATTTATTCCTTCAATAGTGTCATCTATGTAACAAAAAGATCTTGTTTGGTTACCATCGCCATAGACGGTAAAATCTTTATTCGTAATAGCTTGATTTATAAAATTTGGAATAGCCCTACCATCATTTTTTCTCATTTTTGGACCATAAGTGTTGAAAATTCTAATAATTCTTACATCCAATTTTTTTTTCTTTTTATAGGCTGTAGTCAGCGCTTCTAAATATCTTTTTGCCTCGTCATAAACACCTCTTGGTCCGACGGAGTTGACATTTCCAAAATAATTTTCTGATTGTGGATGTTCAAGAGGATCACCATAAACCTCTGATGTGGAGGCAACCAAAATAGTAGCTTTATTTTTTACAGCTAGTTTAAGCATATTCTCAGTCCCCAACGATCCAATTCGTAAAGTTTTTATTGGATATTTTAAGTAGTCTGCTGGACTAGCTGTTGATGCAAAATGGAGAATGTAATCTATTTTTTCATTAATTATAATTTCATTACATATATCATGTCTAACAAATTTAAAATTTGATTTTTTTAAAGAATCATTGATGTTACTTATATCTCCAGTAAGAAGGTTGTCTAATCCAATTACTTTAAAATCTTTTTTTAAATAAAAATCACAAAGATTTGATCCAATAAAACCACAACAACCTGATATTAATATTGTTTTCAATATATATAATTAGTACTTTTGTTACTTAATTTATGATTAACGCAATAATAAAATCTCAAACAAGAAGAAAATTATTAATTAAATTTTTTATAAATATAGCCAATACAGGTTATTTAAATCAATTAGCTGAAGAATTTTCGGAATCTACAAATTCAGTAAGAAAAGAATTAAATAATCTTACAGAAGCTAAGTATCTCAATAAAGAATTTGTAAAAAATAGGGTTGTTTACAGAGCAAATACAGATCATCCTTTATTTTCAGAAATTCAAAATATAGTTAAAAAGTACTTAGGAATTGAAGAATTGGTTCAAACAGTACTTGAAAGAATGGGAAATGTAAATGAAATTTTTTTATTGGGTGATTATGCTCGTGGTAAAGATTCGAATCAAATTGATATTTTAATTACTGGATCCAAATTAAATACTGATTATATATCGGATCTAGAAATTAAATTAAGTGAACTTTTAAACAAAAAAGTTGTAATTATTGGCTCATCTGGTTCTGATTTAAGAATTGATAAATTATTAGTTTTTAGAAACTAATTAATTTAATTTTGTGTCATATATATAAAGTTGGTTTATGTGACTGCTTTAGCGAAGCTCATAAATTAATTTTTATAATTTTCTATTATTAATATGAGTTATTTATTTACTTCAGAATCGGTTAGTGAAGGTCATCCGGATAAGGTAGCAGATCAAATAAGTGATGCATTACTAGATAATTTTCTGGCATTTGATAAAAATTCAAAAGTTGCTTGTGAAACTTTAGTAACAACTGGACAGGTAATTCTTGCAGGTGAAGTAAAATCCAACGTTTACTTAAATATACAATCCATTGCTAGAGAAGTGATAAAAAAAATTGGCTACAATAAAAGTGAATATTTATTTGATGGAAACTCTTGTGGGATACTTTCTTACTTACATGAACAATCTGCTGATATTAATAGAGGAATAGAGAAAAAAAATATAGAAGATCAAGGAGCTGGTGATCAAGGAATTATGTTTGGTTATGCATGTAACGAAACAGAAAATTATATGCCATTGACTTTAGACTTAGCTAATAAAATCCTTATAGAATTAACAAAAATTAGAAGAGAAAATAACCAGATTAAATATTTAAGACCTGATTCTAAATCTCAAGTGACAATACAATATTCGACTGATAATAAACCAGAGAAAGTGATATCTATTGTTTTATCAACTCAACATGATGATTTCGATGATGATGAAATTATGCTTAAAAAAATAAAATCTGATATAATTTCTATTTTGATACCAAGAATTTTGAGAAAATATCCAAATTATAAAAAGTTTTTTAATGAAAGTATTAAATATTTTATTAATCCAACAGGAAAATTTGTTATTGGTGGTCCTCATGGAGATTCGGGTCTTACAGGTCGAAAAATAATTATTGACACATATGGTGGTAAAGGAGCTCATGGAGGAGGAGCATTTTCTGGTAAAGATCCAAGTAAGGTTGATAGGAGTGCAGCATATGCTGCCCGACATATTGCAAAAAATCTTGTTGCAGCAGGGGTTTCAGATGAGTGCTTAGTCCAAATTTCATATGCAATTGGAGTAGCAAGTCCTACAGCTTTATATGTCAATACTAATGGGACTTCAAAAATTAATTATTCTGATTCTGAAATTTCAACGATTATCCTAGATTTATTCGATTTAAGACCATACCATATTGAAAAAAGATTAAAGCTAAGAAATCCAATTTTTTTTGAAACAGCGTCATATGGACATATGGGTAGAAATCCGAAAGTTGTTAAAAAATCATTTATATCAAGTTCTGGTGAGACGAAAGAAATTGAAGTTGAACTTTTTACTTGGGAAAAATTAGATTATGTAGATAAAATCAAAAAGAGTTTTAAAATTAAATAATGGGTGTAAATAATTATACAAAATATAAAGTCAAAGATATCACACTTGCCGATTGGGGAAGAAGAGAAATTAATTTAGCCGAGTCAGAAATGCCAGGTTTAATGGCACTCAGAGAAGAGTATGGACAAGAAAAACCACTGAAAGGAGCTAGGATTGCAGGATGTTTACATATGACAATTCAAACAGCTGTTTTAATTGAGACATTAGTTGAGATGGGTGCAGAAGTTTCATGGAGCTCATGTAATATTTTTTCTACACAGGATCACGCTGCTGCTGCAATAGCAGCAGCAGGAATATCAGTTTACGCTTGGAAAGGCATGAATGAGGAAGAATTTAATTGGTGTATTGAACAAACACTATTTTTTGGAGCGGACAAAAAACCATTGAATATGATCTTAGATGATGGAGGTGATTTAACTAACATGGTGCTTGATAATTACCCAAATCTGTTAAATGATATAAGGGGTTTATCAGAAGAAACAACAACAGGCGTTCATCGTTTATATGAAAGATTTAATAATGGAAAATTACCATTACCTGCAATAAACGTAAATGATTCTGTTACTAAATCAAAATTTGATAACAAATATGGTTGTAAAGAAAGTGCTGTAGATGCTATTAGAAGGGCCACTGACATAATGATGGCTGGTAAAAGAGTTATAGTTGCCGGTTATGGAGATGTTGGAAAGGGAACCGCAGCTTCTTTTTCTGGTGCAGGAGCAATAGTTACTGTATGTGAAATTGACCCAATCTGTGCACTTCAAGCTGCAATGGATGGATTTGAAGTTAAAAAGATGAAAAATGCAATTTCTAATGCAGATATAGTAGTAACTGCTACGGGAAACAAGGATATCATAAATGAAGACCATTTTAGAAATATGAAGGATAAAACTATTTTATGCAATATTGGACATTTTGATAATGAAATTGATATGCAATGGTTAAACGATAATTATGGATCTTCAAAAATTGAGATAAAACCTCAAGTAGACCTGTATACTATTGATGGAAAAGAATTAATAGTCTTGGCTGAAGGAAGACTTGTTAATCTTGGTTGTGCAACTGGTCACCCAAGTTTTGTAATGAGTAATTCATTTACTAACCAAGTTTTAGCTCAACTAGAGCTTTGGGTAAATAATGAAAATTATGAAAATAAAGTTTATATGCTTCCTAAACACTTAGATGAGAAAGTAGCCAAACTGCATTTAAATAAATTAGGTGTAGAACTAGATGAATTAAATGCTGAACAAGCAAAATACATAGGAGTCAAGCCAGAGGGTCCTTATAAGCCTGAATACTACAGGTATTAAAATTAAGTTACATTAATGAAAACTATTTTAAGTTTATTTAGAATTTCAAAAAAAATCTTTGCTGTTTTTACTTCGTCAGAAAGAAAAAAATTTATAGCACTTTCAGGATTTTCAATTATAGCAGCCATTCTTGAGGTATTTGGAGTCGCACTTATTTTACCATTCATATCAATTACAGCTGATCCGAAATTAATTGAAGAGGATTACAGAATAAAATTAGTATATGATTATTTTGACTTTTCAAATTTTAACAACTTTATTATTTTTTTAGCTGTAATTTATCTTTTATTTTTAATTGTTTCTCAGCTTTTTAAGTCAGCTATTACTTTTTTTCAATTAAAATTTATTTTTAACAGAGAAGCCTCTATAAGTAAAAGATTGTTGGAGTCTTATTTAAAGCAACCATACAGTTGGTTTTTAGATAAACACAGTGGTGACTTGGGAAAAAGTATTTTATCAGAGGTTAGCGAGGCTATACATTACTCAATTTTCCCTTTCCTAAAATTAATTTCTCAAACCTCTTTAGCTATAATTTTAATAATTCTTATTGTAGTTGTGGATCCTTATGTAGCTGTCCTGAGTACAATATTTCTGATATTATTAAATCAAATTCTCTTCAATAGACTTAAGCAAGGAATAACAAAAAAAGGAAAATTAAAGGTAGAAAGTAATAAAAGTAGATTTACATCAGTCGTAGAGGCTTTTGGTGCGATAAAGGAAATAAAGCTAAACGGAATTGAAAGTATCTATACAGACAGATTTAAACACTCTGCTAAAAGATTTGCAAACACAAATGCATCAATTCAAATTATTTCAATAATACCTAAATATTTATTGGAAACTTTCACATTTGGTTTTTTAATTTTATTTATTCTTGTTTCGATTGTTAATGGATTAAATCTTAGTGAGATGTTACCAACATTAACCCTTTATGCATTTGCTTTATTACGTCTAATTCCAAGTGCACAGCAGATTTTTGCAAGTTTAAGTAAAATTCATTTTTCTGATACTGGTCTTGATGTTATTTTAAAACAAATTAAAAATGATAATGAGGATAAAATCGTCCTAAATCACAAAAGAAAATTTGAAATAAAAAAAATCATTGATATAAAAAACTTATCATTTTCATATTCAGGTTCAAGTCATTTAGCTTTAAATAACATAAACCTATCAATACCTAAATCATCACAAATAGGCTTAGTGGGTTACACTGGAAGTGGTAAAACAACTTTAGTTGATATTATTTTAGGATTACTTCAACCAAAACATGGTCATATTATTATCGATGATAAAAAAATAGATTCCACTAATATTAGAGAATGGCAAAATTCCATTGGCTATGTACCACAACAAATTTATTTATCAGATCAGACAATTGCTGAAAATATAGCCTTTGGTTTATCTATTGATGAATTGGAAATTAATAAGGTAAAAAAAGCTGCAAAAATGGCAAAAATTGATAAATTTATTTCAAATGAATTAGAGGATAAATATTTTACTAAAGTAGGTGAGAGAGGAGTAAGACTTTCTGGTGGACAAAAGCAAAGAATTGGAATTGCTAGAGCCCTCTATAATAATCCAAGGTTGTTGATATTAGATGAAGCAACCAGTGCATTAGATAATATAACTGAAAAACAAGTTATGGATGCAATTACATCTGAATTTAATAATATGACTATGATTATAATAGCTCACAGATTAAATACAGTGCGCATGTGTGATTGTATATATTTATTAAGTGAAGGACAAATTATTCATTCTGGAGATTACGATAAATTGATTGATTCAAGTAGTGAATTTAAAAAAATGGTTGAAATTTAATTTTTATAGTTATGAAAAAAATAAAACCTACTATACTCGACTGTACATTTAGAGACGGTGGATATTATAATAATTGGAATTTTGATATTAATCTAATTAATCAATATTTACAGGCAATGGAAATCGCTAAGGTTGACGTTGTTGAATTAGGTTTTAGATTTATAAAAAGTGATGATTTTCTTGGACCATGTGCTTTTTCAAAAGACAATTTTTTAGAATCATTAGAAATACCTTCTTCACTAGAAGTTGCTGTAATGGTCAATTGTTCAGATTTAAATAACGTATTAGGATGGAAAAAAACTATGAAGAAACTTTTTCCAAAAAATAGTGAGGATTCTAATGTTTCAATTATAAGATTTGCTTGTCATTATAAGGATTTAGAATTAGGATTTAATGCAGGTGCATGGGCGAAAAAACAAGGTTTTAAAATAGGAATAAATTTGATGCAAATTTCTGATAAAAATCAAAAAGAGATTAATTATTTTACATCCCTCGCAAATAAATATCAGATTGATGTTTTATATGTTGCAGACAGCACAGGTAGTTTAAAACCTAATGACGTCATTAAAATTGTTAGAAATATTAAGTTAAGCTGGAAAGGTGATATTGGATTACACATGCATGATAATTTAGGTTTAGCTTTATTAAATACCTTAGAGGGTTTTAATCAGGGTGCAACATGGTTAGACTCAACGGTAACTGGAATGGGTCGTGGTCCTGGCAATACAAAAACTGAGGAAATATTAATTGAATTTACTGAAGAAAAAAAATTAAATAATATACTCCCTTTACTTAAATTGGTTAATAGGCATTTTAATAATATGAAAAACAACTATGGATGGGGAACAAATCCATTTTATTATTTAGCTGGAAAGTTTGGTATTCACCCAACATTTGTTCAAGAAATTTTAACTGACCCAAGATATAATGAGGCTGATAGACTTACAACCATAAAGTACTTAAAAGTTAATCCTAATAAAAAATTTAGTGTTAAAATGCTTGAAGATTCGAGAAATTTTTACGAAAATAAGATTGTAGGTAAATGGTCACCCTCCAAAATTTTTGCAGATCGTCAAGTTTTGATTATTGGTTCGGGCAATAGTGTCCTTGAACATAAAAAATCTATAACTCAATTTATTGTAAAAAATAAACCATTAGTTTTGGCGTTAAACTCAAAAACCATTATTGATGAAAAATTAATTGATTTTAGAATTGCATGTCACCCACTAAGAGTTTTTTCAGATGCATCTAAATATTCTGATCTAGCTAGTAGATTAATAATCCCAAATTCAATTTTGTTAAAGACAGGTATTAAATTCCCCAAAAATTTAAAAACCTATGACTTTGGATTTAATGTTCAAGAAAATAAATTCCATTTTGAAGTTAACTATGGAATATCACCTTTTCCGAGTGTAATTAGTTACGCTTTGCTTGTTTGCTGTAGTGGTAAATCAAGTAATATTTATTTAACTGGTATAGATGGTTACAAAAATGGAGACTCTAGAAATTTCGAATTGGAATTATTATTTGATTTATATTTTAAAAATCAATCTACACCTAAAATAAGTTCAATTACCAATACGAGATTCAAACTTCCGATAACTAGTGTATATAATTTAATTTAATTATTAGAAAGTTTATTTGATGAAAGCCTGCGTTATTATACCTGCTAGATTTTCTTCCTCTAGATTTCCGGGAAAACCCCTTGTCAAGCTTCTTGGAAAACCTATGATTATAAGAGTTGCTGAAATATCTGCAAAAGCTGTAGGTTATGAAAATGTATATATAGCAACAGAGAATAAAAAAATATATGACATTGCTCAATCTTCAGGTTTCAAAGCTATAATGACCTCAGTTGATGCTTTAACAGGAACTGATAGAGTAGCTGAGGCATCAAAACTTGTTGATTATGATATTTATATAAATGTTCAAGGTGATGAACCATTATTAGATCATAATGATATTAAGAAATGTATAGATTTAAAATATAAATACCCAAATTACATAATTAATGGATTTACTAAAATGACTGAAATTGATGATCCAAGTTCAATTAACATCCCAAAGGTCATAACCAATGAAAAAAATTTTATGGTTTACATGTCTAGACAAGTAATTCCGGGCTATAAATCGAAATTAAATAAGCCCAATTATTATAAAAAACAGGTATGTATTTATGGTTTTAATAATCAAGAGTTAGAAAAATACATTAATTATGGCAGAAAAAGCTCATTAGAAAATTCTGAAGATATTGAAATTTTACGTTTTTTAGAATTTGATAAAAAAATATTAATGTATGAGTGTAAAGATAACAGTCATGCTGTTGATATTCCTGAAGATGTAATCATAGTAGAAAATTTACTTAAAATAAAAAGTGAAAATAACTGATTATAAATCACTTATATTTGATTGTGACGGTGTTGTTTTAAATTCAAATAAAATTAAAACAAAAGCTTTTGAAACAATATTTCAACCATTTGGTTTAGATATAGCTAATAAGATGGTACAATATAATATTAAATATGGAGGGATATCCAGATATAAAAAAATTGATTACTTTCTAGAAAATTATGTAAAGAATCAAAAAAAAGAATATATCAAAGATTTAAAAATAGATTTACTCAAAAATTTTAGCGAAATCGTAATAAAGAAACTTGTAAAATCAGAAGTTTGTCAAAATTTAGAATTATTAAAGTTAAAAACTAAAAATTCAAAATGGTTTATTGTATCTGGTGGAGATGAAAAAGAGCTTAATTATACATTTAAATTAAAAAAAATCTCATCACTGTTTAATGGAGGTATATATGGAAGTCCAACTAGTAAATATGAAATTATTGAAAATGAAATAAAAAATGGTAATATCATTCAACCTGCAATTTATTTTGGAGATAGTAAATTAGATTATGAAGTTGCAGATTTTTTTGATTTTAGTTTTGCTTTTGTTTTACAATGGACTGAATTTGATAATTGGAAATCTTTTTTTAGTGATAAAAAAAATGTAACTATTCTTAATTCACCTGCCGAAATTTTAAAAATCTAAATCTTAAATAAAAACATGAAAACTTCAATTAATGATTATCTAAAAATGATTTTAGACATTCTAATAATTTTCATAACCCTTACAAAAAGTAAAATAAAAGATTTTTCGATACCAATTAAAATTTCTTTTAATAATAAAAAAAATAAAAAATGTTTTTTATTAGGTAATGGCCCATCATTAAATACTGACATTGATAAAATAATAAACCTAACTGATCCTAGTACTGATATTTATGCAGTAAATTATTTTGGAAGAAGTCAGTTTTTCAAAAAATTGAAACCAAATTATTATTTTTTTTCAGATAAGATGTTTTGGAGTAAAGATTTAATAGAAAAAGTAAAAAAAGACAATGAAGATATTTTTAATATTTTAAGAAATGTTAATTGGAAAATTACAATTATATGCCCAAAAGAAGGATATGATTTTATTAAAAATCAAATATTTGAAAACAAAAATCTATCTTTTTATGTTGTTCCAATACGTTACTCTAATCTTTTAACTGAAAAGCTTACTTATTTATCAATTAAAAATAGATTTTTTTCTATACCAAATGTCAATAGCGTGATTACTTTGTTATGGATGTCAATTTTCAGTAGATATAAAAAAATTACATTATATGGATGTGATTTTTCAGCATTCAAAACCCTTATGGTTGATCAAAAGACAAATGAAATAATTGTATCAACTAAGCATTTTTATGGTAATTCATCTGCTGAAAAAAATGCAGGGAAAAAGTATTTAGGTCAAAAAGATAAACCTTTAAGTGTTAGGTTATTTCAAGTACATAGGGCCTTTAGACAACTTGATATACTTGCTAAAGTATCAAGGGAACTAAGTGTTGAAGTAATAAATGGCTCATCATTTTCATTTATAGATTCCTTTCCAAGAGCAAATCAAGTTAGTAAAAAATAAGTTTTATAAAATAAATTTAAAAACTAAATGTCTTTAAAATCTTTAATAATTGATATCTACAGAAAAACAAGAATTTTAATTGATTTAATTCTAAATCTAGATTTAGATACTGAAGAGTTAACAGGAATTTTAAAAAATAAAACAAAACTAAAATTTAGTTTTTCATATTCTTTTAATTTACCTTACGCTAATGGTAGAACTGTAAGAGGTTTTTCGTTTAATAATAATGATAAAGATGTTCATACCATAGTTTGTAGAGATTTAAAACAAGGTAAGAGTACAAATTCAGTTGTGGAGAATTTATATAGAACTTATAAAATCCACAGGGAATTTTCAATTGGAGATTTCATAGATGAATTAAATGAACCTAAATTCAAAGAGCTTCCTCTTTGGGCTATAGTTAATCCCTGGAGTTCTCTAAGTATAAAAAAAAGCAGAAAAGTTTATTTGAATGGTTTTTATAAAAATAGATCAATGCATGACTTAACTTTCGAAAATTTTTTGGAAACTCACATTGAATCTAAAATGTACAGCTATGAGGCTGCTAAGAGTCAAGTTATGCAACATGAAAAATTATTTGAAATCATAAAGAAAAATGGCTACAAACAAAATTACAGTGATTTACCTACTGCAACAATTTTAGTAAAGAATAATAGTTGGAAGTGGATGATGGCTCACTCAGGTAATCACAGATCACACATTTTATATGAAAATGGACACAAATTTTTAAGATGTAAAATCGCATGTATCGTTAAATATGACGATTTAAAAAAATTAAAAAATGTAAGAAATGGAGATTATTCTTTGGAACAAGCTAAAATATTTTTTAATAGAGTTTTTGAAGGAAAATACCCAATTAGAGGACCTGTATAATTTTATATGAAAATAATTCACATAAGTAACTCAAATCATGGTGGTGGAGCGGGTAGGGCTGTAGCTCGGATTCACAAATCATTGAAATCCATTGGTTATAATTCAAAAATTTGGGTAAATGTCAAGGTTGGAGATGATTCAGATATTATAACTCGAACAAAAAAGATTTATAAAATAATATCAATGATTAAAACTTTTATTTCAAGATTTATTGTTTCTTTTTTAAAAACTTCAAATAATATTTTACATTCTCCACAGATTTTTTCCTCTGGATGGGTAAAACTGATTAATAATAGTGATGCTGATATAATTCATCTCCATGCTTTTAATCATGAAATGCTTTCAATCTCTGATATTTCAAAAATTAAAAAACCTATAGTTTGGACTCTTCATGATATGTGGGCTTTTTGTGGAGCAGAGCATATTTCATACGACTCAAGATGGATCGATGGGTACAACAAAAAAAATCGTCCTGAAAGTGAATCAGGTTTTGATTTGAATAAATGGACATGGAATAGAAAGAAAAAATACTGGAACAGGCCCATTCAGTTAATAGCACCAAGTAAATGGATGATGGATAATGTAAAACAAAGCAAATTAATGAAAAATTGGCCTATTTGTGAGATATTTAATCCAATAGATATGAGTATATGGAAACCTATGGATAAAAAAATCGCAAAAGACGCATTTAATTTACCTCACGATGTCCCATTAATTATGTTTGGAGCTTTTTTAGGCGTTTCAGAATATCATAAAGGATATGATTTATTGGAAAAAGCCTTAAATCATATTTCAAGTAATAAAAAACTAAAGAACTCATTCCTTGTTGTTTTTGGACAAAGTGAGCCAAAAGATCCTCCAAAATTAAAAATCCCAGTTATATATTTAGGGCGTATGTATGACGATATAACTCTCAGGATGGCGTACTCAGCAGCAGATTTACTTGTTGTTCCTTCTCGAATTGATAACGCCCCACTTACTGCGTCTGAAGCTCAGGCATGCGGTACACCAGTAGTAGCATTTAACTCAACTGGTTTAAAAACTATGGTAATACATAAAAAGACTGGCTATTTGGCTAAAAAATTTGATATTAAAGATCTTGCCGAAGGTATTTTATGGGTTATTGAAAAAAAAGATAATGAACTTAATATAAATGCCAGAAAATCAGCTGTAGAAAGATTTTCATATTCAAAAGTTGCTAAACTTCATATTAATATTTATAAGCAAATTTTAAGTAATAATCTTTAACATTTTTATGTTTTCTAAAAAACTATATTTAATTTGAATTTAAAATGAAATGGTATTAAAAAACAGCCTCTTTCTTTCAATATATAAATATATCAACAATTTAGATAGGAGATTTTCAGAGTATTCATTAAATCTTTACTCTGAAAAAAAATCTCTAATTACTATACTTTTTCATGGACTGTTTAATAATGATGATGAAATTAGGCTTAACCATGTTCATCCTCAACAATCAATGACTGTCGAAAAGTTTCGTCAATTTATTGATTATTATGTAAAACACGATTATATATTCGTGTCTCCTGATGATATTCAAAATGGTCTTGACCCAGGTAAAAATCATATTCTCATTACTTTTGATGATGGTTACTATAATAACAACCTTGCATTACCTATTTTAAAAGAATATAATATCCCTGCATTATTTTTCATTTCATCTAATCACATTATACAAAATAAATGTTTTTGGTGGGATGTTGTATATAGACAAAGAATAAGTCAAGGCTACAAAATAGATAAGATTTTTAAAGAAATCGAGTCATTAAAGAATAAAAAAAACTTTGACATTGAAAAGTATATTAAAGATAAATTTGGAGATAATGCACTTAAACCACTAAGTAATGTTGATAGGCCTTTTACACCAAAAGAATTGAAAATTTTTTCCAGTAATAAACATGTATTTATTGGAAATCATACAACTAACCATGCCATATTAACAAACTATACGAATGATGAAGTTAGAGAAGAAATAGAAAATTCTCAAAATTCAATTTTTAATATGACAGGTATTTTACCAACCATGATTTCATATCCTAATGGAAATTATTCAAATGATATAATTCGATTATCAAAAATGATTAAAGGTTTAAAATTTGGTATTACAACTATCCATAAAAAAAACTTATTTCCACTTTTTTTAAAAAAAAATGATGCTTTTACAATAAGTAGATTCACACTTTGGGGAAATAGAAATATTGAATCACAATGCAAATTATTTAGAAGTGATATTCATTTATTAAAAAAAATCAAAAGTTTATTAAAAAGAAAGACTCATGAAGATAGTATGTCTTATTAGAAGAGGTGCACCCTTGTATTATTTTGTAAACAAAATTAATAGTGAACATCAAGTTAAGGAAGTTATAATCGAGCGACCAAGAAGCCATCGTAAAAATATTTTTTTGAGGTTAAAAAAAATCGGATTTAAGAGGCTATTGAGTATTATTAAAAATCGATTTATCAATAAACATAAGGAAGAAAATATATATAATAAATGGTTTTCAAATAGTTGGAAAAATTTGGATAGAGGATTATGCGTTACTGAAGTTGAAAATATAAATTCACAATTAGTAGTTGATAGATTAAAAGAAATTAAACCAGATTTAATTATAGATCACGGCACTTCAATTGTTAAAAATCATATTTTAGAAAACTCTAAACTAGCCTTAAATTTACACTGGGGTCTTTCACCTTATTACCGTGGTACTCATTGTACAGATTGGGCTCTAATTAATTGGGATCCCAAAAACATCGGAGTTACAATTCATAAATTAACAAGTGATATTGATGGAGGTAATATTTTAGCACAAAAAAGGGCTATGATTAAGTCAGATGATACGGTATTATCAATTAATATGCAGCTAACCTATCTTGGAGTTGAATTAATAAATAGTGCTATTCAAAAGGTTAAGAATAATGAAAAACTTTTTTTCCAAAAACAAGATTTTTCTATGGGATATTTAACCTATCACAGACAATGGAGTTTTTTATTAAAAAAACAGATAGATTACATTGAAAATAATGGCTTAATAAAAAAAATGCTTGATAAACCATCAAGAAAAGAAAAGCTGCCGATAGTTAAAATGCTTTAAAATTTATTTATTATAGTCATTTTTTAAAAATAAAAAACACTTTACTATTATGGGTTTCCATTTGTTATTTTAATAATCATATTGCCCATATAATGTATTAAAATCTCATATATTTATATTCTAATTAAATAATATAATAATAGCCTATATTTATTAATGAATGTAATAGTTAATGTGATAGAATGTAGAAAAACATTTGAATGTAAATAATTTAAAAAAAATAAAATATGAAAACAGCATTAGTATTAGGAGGAGGTGGTTTTATTGGAGGTCATCTGGCTAAAAGACTCAAAGAAGAAGGTTTTTGGGTTAGAGTCGTAGACATAAAAGAAAAACATGAATTTTGGAATCATAATGATATATGCGATGAATATGTGAGTGCAGATTTAAGAGATCCTCAAAAAGTATCATTAATAATGATTAGTCCCAACCAAAATGGTGAAAAAGATAAAGAGGGAGCTTTTGATGAAGTTTACCAGTTAGCTGCAGACATGGGAGGAGCTGGCTATATATTTACTGGAGACAATGATGCAAATGTAATGCATAACTCAGCTTTGGTTAATCTTAATGTTGTTCATTATGCTACCAAGTTTAATGTTAAGAAGGTTTTTTACTCTTCCTCAGCTTGTATGTATCCTGAGCATAACCAAATCGATCCGGATAATCCTAACTGTGAAGAATCCTCAGCATATCCTGCTAATCCTGATTCCGAGTATGGATGGGAAAAATTATTTAGTGAACGATTATTTTTAGCTTTTAACCGTAATTATGGATTAGATTGTAGAGTAGCTAGATTCCACAATATCTTTGGACCTCAGGGTACCTGGAAAGGGGGTAAAGAAAAAGCTCCTGCTGCAATGTGTAGAAAAGTAGCTGAAGCTGAGGATGAGATTGAAGTATGGGGTAATGGTTTACAAACAAGGTCATTTATGTATGTTGATGAATGTGTAGAAGCATGTCTAAGGTTAATGAGACAAGATGATTTCTTAGGACCTGTTAATATTGGTTCAGAAGAAATGGTTACTATCAATGAGTTAGCTCAAATAGCAATAGATCTTTCCGAAAAAGATATAAAAATTAATAATATAGATGGTCAAGACTTTATTGATAAGTATGGGTTCCCTTGTCCGTTAGGGGTTATGGGAAGAAACTCTCATAATAAACTTTTTAAAGAAAAGGTTGGATGGGAATCTAAAGCAACTCTAAGGGAAGGAATGGCTAAAACATTTGAGTGGATTAATAAACAAGTAGGTTAATACTTTTTAAATTGCTAGAAAAAAGTGATTAAGCTAACGGATTAAAACCAGGATTAATAAATCAATTACTCAATGAAAAAAAATAAAACAATTTATTTTATTGCTCCTTTTGATCCGGATGGATTTAAGTTAACTCGATTCTTAGCAGCTCACAAAAAAATTCAATTTATATTAAATCTATTGTCTGAAACCAAACATGATGTTTTTCTAATTTGCTCAACTCCTAACACAAAACTTAAAAAACCTACTAGAATTGTTAGTACAAAGCTTGTGAATAATAGAAAAATCAAAGCTCTAATACCTGAATTTAGTATTAATAGTAAATTAAACATGGTTAGAAATATTTTGAAAATTCCTAAAATAATTAATTACGCAATAAGAAATTTTGGTATACCAGATGTTGTATATACTTATAATGCCTATGCATTTGAAATGAAAGCTGCTAAATATCTGAGTGATAAATGTGGATCATTTGTAGTTTTGGAATTTGATGATTGGCATTTTGCCAGAGGAATAAATGCTAAAGCAATTGTTGATTGGTTTTATTGGCGTAAAGCATTAAGCTCTATAGATTATTCTTTTAGTGTAAATCAGTATTTGGAGGATATAAATGAAAAATATGGAATAAAGAATTCTTTATTACCTGGAACTGTAAATGAAGAAATTATTCAGTTGAAAACAACCAATCCCCCATTTAAACCAGAAAAAAATGACATAACCTGTGGTTATTTTGGAGGCTTAACTAAAGATAAGGGTGCAGATTTTCTAATTAAAATGATTCAAATGTCTATAAATAGAAAATTAAACATCAAATGGTTTGTTACAGGAAAAGGACCTTTTGAAGAAGAATTGAAATTATTATCTAAAAACAATTCAGATATTGTTACTTATTTTGGAGTGGTTAGTGATATAGAATTAGCAGAAATAATGGGGAGAACAGATGTTCTGCTAAATCCTCATATTAAAATGGATGGTGTTTTCCCATTTAAGCTAATTGAGTATGTTGCAAGTGGAAGATTAATTTTGTCGTCAGATATGTCATTTCCAATTAAATTAAATTGGGTTAAGGATTCTATTTTGTTTGAGACTTTAGATTTAGATAAATGGTTAAGAACAATAATGGAATCATCAAATATGTACTATTCTAATAAAAAAATAATAAACTCAGTTTCAAAAAGGGTTTCTATGGAATTTTCTAAATCATCTATAAAAGATGAAATTGAAAAAATTATAAATTAACTTTCTCTAAAAAAACTTCAATGCATTATGAAAAATAGATTTAAATATCTTTTTTTCTTTACAGCAACATTTATCTTTTCATATAATCTATTAGAATTATATGAGTTTGGAGATCAGGTTCATTACAGAAAATTTTATTTAGATATAAATGAAGTCAGTTATGTTGAAGCTTTTATTATGGCAGCATTATATATTGATAGTTTTGAACCAGTATATGTATTTATTACGTGGATTGGTTCCATATTGGAAATTCCAAAAGATTTATATATTTCTTTTTTTAATGCTCTTTTAGCTATTTCATTAATTAAACTATGTGAATTATATAAGGTTAAATGGTTTATTATATTATTGCTTCTATCTAATTTTTATTTATTAGTATTGTTTACAGGTGCAGAGCGATTAAAGTTTGCTTATTTGATTATTATAATATCATTAATATCCAATAAAAAATATATTAAAAACTTATTCTATATAAGTCCGTTAGCACATTTACAATCAACAATATTTATTGCCCCAAAAATAATCTCATTATTGTATGAAACGAATTTTAAAAAAATAAGTAACCTATTTAGGAATATAATTATAGGATGTTTTTTTATAGGCTTATTTTATTTTTTAAAAGATGGTTTAATTGAAAAATTTATTAATTATTACAACGCATCTTGGGACATTTCACAAACTTTTCAGCTTTTTATTTTATTCTTAGTTTATGTTATAATTACAAAAAAACTTAAAAGATCTTTTTTAATTTTCATTCCATTGTTTTTTTTAGCAATTGTAATTGGAGGTGAACGTGTTAATATGATTGGATTTACTTTCGTGACTTTTTTGCTAATGAAATCAAATAAATTACATCATCCTCTTTATGTTGCATTACTAGTTTATTTTGTTTTCAAGTCAATCTCTTTTTTATCAAATGTTTTAAATTATGGGGATGGATTTATTTAGTGCTATTAATTTTATATAAAACTGTTTTATTGAAAATATTATTTCCTTTAGAGTATTATTATCCCTCAATGATTGATGGGAAAGGTACATCTATATATTTATTAACTAAGGAATTAAGTAGTTGTGGATTAGATATTAGTATTATATCATCACCTAAAGGAATTGAAATTCAAAATTTAGATACTAACAGGCATTATAAAAAGTATAATTTAAAAGTTAAATTCCTTAAAGAATCTTTTTTTAAACATATTAACTTTAATCAAGTTAAGTATGTGTCAAATAGTGATGTAATTCATTTTTCTAGTTTTTTCTATAAACTAACAATATGGTATTTCATATTAGCATTAATATTGAAGAAAAAAATTGTTATTTCACCACGTGGCGAATTTTATTTGCCAGCTTTAAAAAGAAAAACTTTTATTAAAAAAATTTATATCAAATTATTTAAAATTTTTCAAAAAAAAATAAATTTTCATGCAACAAACGATTATGAAAAAAAACTGATTCAAAATTTTTTTCCAAAATGTAAAATTGAAGTAATCCCAAATTTAATTGATGCACCAAAAATCTTTAGCTCAAAAAAAAATAACAATTTACTTTTTTTAGGACGAATAAACCCAATAAAAAATATTGATGTTCTAATAGAAGCATATTCAAATCTCAAATCAGAGTTTAAAGATAAATTTTCATTGATAATTGTTGGAGAAGCTTTTTTAGATTATGAAAAAAAATATCTAGAACAATTAAAAATTCTTATTAAAACAAAACAATTAGAAAATAAAATTAAATTTTTAGGACCTATTTATGGAACTGAAAAATTCAAAATTATATCTAAATCATTTTGTTTAATTCTTCCATCAAAATCAGAAAATTTTGGAAATGTTGTCTTGGAAGCTATTTCTCAAAACACACCTGTAATTGCCTCTGAGAATACTCCATGGAAAATACTTAAAGATAATAAAGCTGGTTATTGGGTTCCTCCAAATGTTAATTCAATTAACAAAGCTCTTAATAATATCATAACTAGTGATAAAGTAAAATATTCAAATATTCAAAATAATGCTATGAAACTACTTAAGACTAGATTTAGTTTTAAGAATAACATATCTTTGTGGAAAAAGTATTATTCAGATTTATAATTAATATAAATCCATAAAATAATTAAATGTTCAAAAATAAAATTCTCTTAATTACTGGTGGCACAGGATCATTTGGTAATGCAGTATTAAATCGTTTTTTAGATACTGATATCAAACAAATTAGAATCTTTAGTCGAGATGAAAAGAAACAGCATGATATGAGAATTAAGTATAAGAATCCTAAAATCAGCTTTTATATTGGTGACGTAAGAAATTATGATACCATTTATAGTGCAATGAAAGGTGTTGATTATGTTTTTCAAGCAGCTGCATTAAAGCAAGTACCTTCATGTGAATTTTTTCCAATTGAAGCAACTAAAACAAATGTTTTAGGGACTGAGAATGTAATTAAAGCGGCAATCAATAATAATGTCAAAAAAATTATTTGCTTAAGTACAGATAAAGCTGCTTATCCAATTAATGCAATGGGTATGTCAAAAGCATTAATGGAAAAAGTTGCTGTTGCAACATCTAGAAATATTGATGAAAAAAATACAACAATTTGCTTAACAAGGTATGGTAATGTTATGGCTTCAAGAGGATCAATAATTCCTCTCTTTATTAGTCAAATCAAAAATGGAATCCCATTAACTATTACAGATCCAAATATGACAAGATATTTAATGTCATTAGATGACGCTGTTGATTTAGTTATTTATGCATTTAATAATGCCAAACAGGGAGATTTATTTGTTCAAAAAGCACCTGCGGCAACAATTGAAACTTTGGCTAAAGCTTTGTTAGATATATTTAATTCTGAAAATAAAATAAAAATTATTGGAACAAGACATGGTGAAAAACTCTATGAAACATTATGTACGAGAGAGGAAATGTCCAAGGCTATCGATTTGCCAAATTTTTATAGAATTCCAGCTGACAATAGAGATTTAAATTATGGTAAATATTTTTCAGAAGGTAGAGTTGTTGATTCAAGTCTTGAAGATTACAATTCTCATAATACTTACAGACTTTCTGTGGAAGAAACAAAAAAACTATTACTTAAAGTAGATTTTGTTAAAGAACAACTAATAAATTAAAATAAGATTAAATGAAAATAATGACAATAGTTGGTACGAGACCTGAAATCATTAAGTTAAGTAGGGTTATGGCAGAGTTAGAAAAATATGTGGAGCATGTATTAGTCCATACAGGTCAAAATTATGATTATGAACTCAATGAAGTTTTTTTTCAGAATTTACAGGTAAAAAAACCAAAATATTTTCTAGATGTCGCAGGAGCTAAAGTTGCTGAAACTATAGGTAATATTATTTCAAAATCTGATGATGTTTTTGAGAAAGAAAATCCAGACGCAGTTTTATTATACGGAGACACAAATAGTTGTCTTGCAGTTATATCCGCTAAAAGAAGAAAAATTCCAGTTTTCCATTTTGAAGCAGGCAATAGGTGTTTTGATCAAAGAGTTCCGGAGGAATTGAACAGAAAAGTTTTAGACCATTTAAGTGATATTAATTTTCCATTAACTGAGCATGCTCGTAGATATCTTATTTCTGAGGGGATTAAGCCTGAGACAATAATGAAAGTTGGATCACCTATGAAAGAAATACTTGAATTTCATTCAAAAGAAATTGAATCATCAAATATTTTAAAGAAACTTTCTTTAAAAGAAAAGGAATTTTTTATTGTTAGTTGCCACCGAGAAGAGAATGTAGATTCAGAAAAAAACTTTAATGATTTTCTAGACTCTTTGAATGCCATTGCAAAAAAATATAAATATCCAGTAATTGTTTCAACTCATCCTAGAACTAGAATTAAGTTAGAAAATTTAAATAGAAAAAATTTAGATTCAAAAATCAACTTTTTAAAACCAATGGGTTTTTTTGATTACAATAAATTACAAAAAACCGCATACTGTGTTATTTCTGATAGTGGAACTATTACTGAAGAATCTTCAATATTAAATGTACCAGCAATTACTATCAGACAGGCTCATGAGAGACCTGAAGGAATGGATGAAGGAGTCTTAATTATGACTGGTCTTGATAGTAAAAGAGTAATTCAATCAATAGATGTTATAGTAAGTCAACATAATTATAAAAAAGAAAGAATTATTAAACTTGTAAAAGATTATGATGTTGATAATTTTTCCATAAAAGTTGTTAGAATAATTTTGAGTTACATCGATTATATTAATAGAACCGTTTGGAAAAAATAATCTTACCAAATCCAAAAATATTAGTTCTTGGAGTATCTGGAATGATAGGTCATGTTATTTATGATTATTTAAAACAAAATGATGAATATGATTTACATGGCCTTGCTGGATCAAGAAAATTTGATGATAAAACTAAAATTTTGGATGTCATGGATTCAATTTATTTTGAAAAGTATATAAAATTCCTTAATCCAAATATTGTAATAAACTGCATTGGATTATTAATAGAGGATTCTAAAAATAACATTAAGGATTCTATATATTTAAATGCATTTTTCCCTCATTATTTAAAAAAACTAGCTAAAGAAATAGATTTTAAATTAATTCATATTTCAACTGATTGTGTTTTTTCTGGAGACACTAAATTTTCCTATAAAGAAAACGACTTTAAAGATGGTAGGTCAGTATATGCTAAAACTAAAAGTTTAGGTGAAATTATCGATAATATCAATCTTACATTACGAACATCTGTTGTTGGACCAGAATTAAAATCATCCGGCGGAGAATTATTTAATTGGTTTATGAGTCAAAAAGAAGAAATATTTGGTTATACAAATGCTTATTGGTCGGGTATTTCATCCATTGAATTAGCAAAAGCTGTAAAATGGTCAATAGATAATTCTATTACAGGCCTTTATAACTTAACAAATTGTGAAAAGATTAATAAATATGATTTGTTAAAACTCTTTTCAAAATATTCAAACAAAAAAATTAGTATTAAGCCTACAGAAACTAGATTCTCAGATAAGAGTTTTTTAGATACGCGAAAACTCATAGATTATAAAATTCCGGATTATGATAAGATGATCGCAGATCTAATTAAATATATATCACTAAATAAAAAATTATATCCACATTACAAAATTTGATTTCTAACTTAAATGAAATTATTATTAATTGTCGATGACTATTTACCTTACAGTAAAAAGGTTGCAGCAAAAATGATGCATGAACTTGCTATTCAATTTTATCAGAATGGACACTCAGTTACTGTAATTACACCTCGACATAAAATAAAAAAAAATTATACTATTAATGTATTGGATGGAATTAAAATTATATATTTTAAAAATGGAAAATTAAAAAATATTTCAAAGTTTAAAAGGGCAATTAATGAGACATTACTTTCATTTAATGCTAAAAAAAATTTAAATAAATATTTTATTTCCAACTCTTATAATGGTATTGTTTGTTTTTCACCCTCAATTTTTTTTGGTTCATTAGTTTCTTCCCTGAAAAAAAAGTGGAAATGTAAATCATATCTAATTCTTAGAGATGTATTTCCTCAATGGACAATTGATAATGGATTAATAAAAGAAAATTCATTAATTCATAAATATTTTAATTTTTTTGAGAAGATAAATTATGCAGCCGCTGATAGAATTGGGGTAATGTCTAATTCGAATTTAAAATATTTTAATAAAAGGTTTAATAATGATTCTAGATTTGAAGTTTTATTTAATTGGTCCTCAATCTTAATAAAACCCAAAAACAAAATTGAATATAGAAAAAAACTTTCTTTAGAAAATAAAGTAATATTTTTTTATGGTGGAAATATAGGTACAGCTCAACAGATTACTAATCTTATAAATTTAGCTAAGGGGTTAATTTCACGCAATGAAATTCACTTTGTTTTTGTAGGCAACGGGGATGAAGTTAGCATTTTGAAAAATCAAATTAAGAAAGATAAATTAAAAAATGTTACATATCTACCAGCTGTCAACCAAGATGAATATTTAATAATGTTGAATGAATTTGATATAGGATTATTTAGTTTACATCCCAATCACAAAACACATAATTTTCCAGGCAAATTACTTGGTTATATGAATTATGAAAAACCAATTTTAGGATGTGTTAATTCAGGAAATGATCTTAAAGATATAATTAATACAAATTATGCTGGTTTTGTTTCAGATACAGGAAATATAAAAGAGATGATAAAGAACGCTTTGGAGCTTGTTGATAATATAAGTTTAAGAATTAAAATGGGGAAAAATGCCAAAAAATTATTGATGAACCAGTTTTCAGTAAAATCTGCAGCTAATACTATTGAAAGACTCTTTGACTAAAAAATACTAATTTTAAAAAATAAACTTAAACTAAATCATATGAATGAAAACATACAAAACATATTTGAAATAACCAGTGTTCAATTATCGCCAATACAAATAATAATTAATTTATCTGTATGTATAATTTGCGCATTAATTCTAAATTTTGTTTACAAAAAATTTTCCAAAACAGCTACTAATAAATTATTATTTGTAAAGGTTTTTCCAATTTATGCAATAGCTATTTTCTTGATAATTACTGTAATTCAGTCAAGTATTGCACTAAGTTTAGGTTTAGTTGGTGCACTTTCAATTATTAGATTTAGAACTGCAATCAAAGAACCTGAACAGTTAATTTATCTTTTAATGTGTACTGGTATTGGTATTGGTGCAGCTGCTAATCAACTAGAGGCGGTATTAATAGGTACAGCTATTTTTAGTATTCTAAGTTTTTGGATGAATAAAAAATACAATAATGATAATAAATCTATTGAGCTTCACAGTGGACAAATTTTAAATTTAGAAACTAATAAATATATTTCAGTTGATGAAATCTTAAAAAAAATTGAATTAATTAAAGACTCCAATCCAAATTTAATTTCATTTGATACAGTTGGTGAATTAAATATTTATTCAATTTCTGTTTCTGGTAAGGAAAGTGTATTGATTGATTTTCTTAAAGAAAATTTTCCAAAAGCTAATATTTCATTTGCAAAGCAAAAATGAAAAACTTAATAAAAATATTTATTATTCTTATCTTAACATTTTGCACTATTACAGTTTATAAAGTTTATTCATTAATAGAAAGCTATCCTCACGCAAAAGTATTAAATGACAACAATTTATTAACAGCTGATTTTGCAAAATCTATTCTTATAAATAATTACATAACACTTAAGGATTATGTTATGAACGAATTAGATTGGAGAAGATCTAAAAATGAAGATAGTCTTCAAGTTATTAATATTTATGTCCCTCCAAAAAGCCTAGTAAATCTTGAATTCAATCAAAAAAGAAATAATCTTATATCAAAATTTTACCCAATTCTTCATAAGCAAAGATATAAAGCATATCATTTGAGTAATAGCTTAAAAGATACATCAAAAATTCAATTGAGAAATGTAGGAATGAATGGAGATCATTACATAAATCCTAAGTATTCAAGTTTAAGAATAAGGTTTGGAAATCATTCCAATAACTTTGGTAAAAAAGCTTTTAAAAATATACTGAGAAGAGAAACTAGAAAATATAGTTTTGATTATTTTGCTAATGTAGTTTTTAATCAATTGTCTGAAGGAATTGAAATTAATAGTGAACCCATAAATTTTATTCTTAACGGGGAAAGCTCTCCTTTATTTTTAATGGAAGATGGCTTTGATAAATATTTGGTTGAACGAAATAGAAAGAGAGAAGGTTCTATTATTGAGGTCGGTTTTAATGGTATGCTCAATGATAATGATCATCACCATTTCAAAAATAACACAGAATATTTTAACTATAACTTCAAATCAAATGACACACTCTTTACTAATGAATTTATTAATGAAATGAACAAGGGAGTTATTCCTTTTTCAAAAATTGATAAAGAAAAACTTAACTGTTTGATTTTAATATGTTTTGACTTTTTTGGAATTCATCCTCTTTATGATATAAATCTTCATTGGTATCATAATCCGGTCTCAAATTTAATGGAACCAACAATTAGAGAAGCAGCTTTAGATTCCAAATTTACCTTAGAAAGCTATATAGATTTAAGAAAAAATGATTTTATTTCAGAATATTTAAAGAAATCTAATATAAATATGGATAGTTTAAGAAATATATATTATCAAAAATTTGATGTAAATAAAATTAAATCAAAATTGAAAGTATGGGATGACTTATATCAACCTGATTTTATTAAAATCAGGGTCAGTGAAATTATCGATGAATTAAATAATTTTAGGACTAAGTCTAATACAAATAATTCAATTAAATCTGATTCTAAAACAATATTTTTAAAAGGTAAATCGATTATTAGAGAAGATTTAGTTATAAAAAAACATGAAACTTTAGATATTTCAAATCTTAAAGAACTGATTTTTACAAATAATTCAAACCTTTATGTGTATGGTAATATTGATAATAAATTAAATAAAAATGCAGTATGGAGAGTTAAAGATGGCTCAAGTTCAATTTATATTCAATCTAATAATGATGTTGTATTAAAAAATATAGATTTTTATGGTTTTTCTAATCTGCAAGAAATTAAAAATAATCATTATTTACCCAGTGCAATTACGTTTTATAAAACTAATGTAACTATTGATAATTGTAATTTCATCGATAATAGAAGGGGGGATGATTATATTAATTTTTTTGGTTGTGATAAAGTTTTAGTCCAAAATTCAAATTTTGAAAACGTTGTTGCGGATGCAGTAGATTCTGATTTTTCGAATTTTGTAATTAAAAATTCTTCTTTTGTAAATATTGGAAATGATGGTATTGATGCTTCTGGTTCGAATGGACAAATAAATGATATATATTTTGATAAAGTATATGATAAAGCTATCTCAGGTGGAGAATTATCCAGTCTATATGTAAAAAATGGATCTATTACTAATTCAGAAATAGGAATTGTTTCAAAGGACGGTTGTAAAATAAATTTTAGTAATGTAAGTTTTGAAAATAATAAATTAAATGTAGCAGCTTACACAAAAAAAATTGAATATCCAAAAGCTGAAATCTATTCTAATTATGAGATTAAAAATTTTCTTTTTGAAAATAATGTTGTAACTAACATTTCTGATGAAAGAGTTGAAGATGTTTACAGCTTAATGTATGGAAATGAATATGGTAGGGAATCAAAATAAATATAGATTTGAAAAAAAGTTTGTTGTAAGTAAAACAAGACTTAACTCTGTTTTATACGACTTGAAAAATAGTGGATTTTTCAAAATATACCCAAATAGGATAGTTAACTCAATATACTTTGATGATAAATATTTGAGCGCATATTATGAAAATTTAGAAGGACTTTCTGAAAGAACAAAATATAGGTTTAGATTTTATGGAAATTTATCTAAAAATATTAGTGGCAAATTTGAAAGAAAAATAAAAAGTAATGATGTTAATTATAAATTATCAGATTCAAAAAAAATCTCATTTGAAAATATTTACAGAACAAAATTTCCAAATAAATTAGATCTTTTACCCAATATTCATACTAAATATCAACGTTATTATTTTTATAATAGGTTTAAAAATATTAGATGTACAGTTGATGTTGGATTAAAAATTATTAATGTAAAAAACAAAGTAGTTAAGCGTTTTGATGAGATTATTATTGAATTCAAATGTGATAAAAAAAATATTATCAATGATATAATAAAAAACGCCAATTATAATGTAAGATGCTCTAAATATTGTATAGGTATTGATTTACACAATTTGGCTTTCGAAAAATATTAGTTAAATTATTTTGAAAAATTCCCATATTTCATTAATAAACTGATATACTTTTACCAAATTATCTTACAAATAATTTAAATAATTATTATCTGGAAAGTTAATTATATCAACTTGATTACATGAATTTAAGTCATATATTTGCTGATATAAAATATTAATATGAAAAAAGTTAATGTTGGTATAATTGGTTGTGGTTTTGTAGGTGAAAGTCAAGCTTTTGCTTTTAGTCCTGTAGCAAATGTTTTTATTTATGATATTGACCCGTTGAAATCAGTAAACACACTTGATGAAGTTTTGAATTGTGATTTTGTTTTTGTTTGTGTTCCCACTCCAATGTATGATGATGGAACTCAAGATAAAAGTTTTATTGAAGATGTTTTTAATAATGCAAGAAAAGGCCCAATATATATAATAAAATCTACTGTCCTTCCTGGGACAACTAAAAGTTTACAAGAAAAATTTAAAGATTTAGATATAGTTTTTTCACCTGAATTTTTAACTGAAAGAACTTCTAAATTGGATATGCTTACCCAAGCTAGAATCATTTTAGGAGGAAGAAAAGAATTAACACAAAAAGTTGAAAATTTATTTAATTTAAGATTTAAAAGTAGACACTTCATTCACACTAACACATCAACTGCAGAATACATAAAATATATGAATAATACATTTTTTGCTGCAAAAGTATCTCTAATGAATGAGTTTTACAGATTATCTCAAAAAATTAATGTTGATTGGGAAACGGCCCTCAATGGATTTGCTGCAGATCAAAGAATTGGTGATAGCCATTTAAACGTTCCAGGCCATGACGGTAAGTTAGGATTTGGTGGAGCTTGTTTTCCAAAAGATATTAATGCATTAATATCTTTTTCCAAAACTCATAGTATTGACATGAACATTTTGGAAGCAGCTTGGAAAACTAATCTTGAAGTTAGACCTGAGGAAGATTGGAAAGATTTAAAAGGTAGAGCTGTTTCATAAAGATGTACATTAAAAATTATAAAGAAATCCCTAGATCATTTTTATATAGATTTAGAAATTTCTTTAGACTATTTGTTCTAAATGTTCTTTCGATAGGAATAAAATTTAGGTATAAAAAATTATTAAAAACACCTAGAGTCCAGTTGGTTTACATTCACCATATTTTTGAAGATGAAATTAAAATATTTGATAACATTATTTTTGAGTTAAAAAAAATATATGAAATTATTCCATTAAGTGAAGCTATTGATAGAATATATAATAATAACATTGATAAACCGTATTTATCTTTTAGTTCAGATGATGGGTTTAAATCCAATTTAAATGCACATAAAGTTTTTGAAAAATATAATATTAAAGCATGTTTTTTTTTGTGTTCTGATTTTATTGGATTGGATAAATATGGTATTATAAATGATATTTGTAAAAATAAATTTCATCTTCCACCCATTGAATTTTTAAATTATGAAGATGTTAAATTTTTAATTTCATATGGTCATGAAATAGGTTCTCATACTACTAATCATAGTAACCTTAAAATATTAGATTTAAGTGAGTTAAAATTTGTAATAAATAATTCTTATAAGAGGTTAAAAGAATTGTTCGGTTCAGTAAAACATTTTTCTTTTCCATATGGAACAAAAAAACATTTTCCAAATAGAGCCAGAAAGATAGTTTCTGATTCAGGATTTTCTAGTTGTATATCTGCTGTAAGAGGATGTCATTTAAAAGAAAATTTTTTAATAAATAAAAATGAAATTCTAATAAAAAGAGACATTTTAGATGTTAATTATAACATCAATCATGTACTATATTTTATGGTAAAAAATATAAAAAATGAACAAAGAAATTAAAGTTGCAATAGTAACTGAGTCTAAAGAGGGTTCAGCATCAATTATAATTCCTGAAATACATAAATTTTGTAAAGAAAATATTGTTGGATTGATATATTGTGAAAGTTTACCACAAAAATCAAAAAAACATTATTTAAGAAAAATTAGAAAAACTTTAAAAATAGGATTTTTTGGCGCTTTGATAGGTGTTTATATAAGAAGGTGGTATCGTCAAGATTTAAAAAAGTATGTTGATATTAAGCCAATTAAAAAAATATGTGAGGAGCTTAGTATACCATACTATAAATCAGTTGGTTTAAATTCATTTCAAACAATAGAAAAACTATCATCATTAAATGTTGATATTGCTATAAGCTTAGGTTGCTCATATATATCCTCAAAATTATTTAAAATCCCCAAGAATGGAATGATTAATATTCATCATGAGCTTTTACCAGAATATCAAAATGCTCAAAGTATTATTTGGCAATTATTTAACAATTCAAGAAAAACAGGTTACACTATTCATCAGATCACAAAAAAAATTGACGATGGCCCCATTCTTTTAAAAAAAGAAAGAAAAATATCAATTAAAGATTCTTTAGGAGAAACTGTAAGTTTCAATTATTTTAATTCAATTTTTGATTCTTCTAATGGACTAGTTGAAGTTATAGATTTTTTAAAAAAAGGTAATTTTAAAAATAAATCTATTCCTCAATCGGGTTTAAAGAGATCTTACACAACTCCTTCCCTTTTATCATTTATTAAAATTTATAGAAACTGGAAGAAAATGAAAAGATAATTTTTATTCTCTACACTAAACTTATGTTTTTTTAATTACATAGGTTACAATCCCCCAAATAACTAATTCGTTTTCATCACTTATTTCTATTTCTTTATAGTTTTTATTTTCAGGTTTTAATAATATTTTTCCTCCTCTTTCTATCACTCTTTTTACTGTGAATTCTCCATCCAAAAAACAAACAGCTATCCTATTTTTTTCAATATTTAAACTACGGTCAATTACAATCATATCGCCATTTGAAAGTCCAGCATCTTGCATTGAATCTCCACTTACTCTAGCATAAAATGTTGACTCACTATTTTTAACAAGTTCTTTATCCAAGCTTATTCTAATTTCCTTAAAATCGTCTGCTGGCGAAGGAAAGCCTGCTGAAACACCTTGTTCAACTAGCCATTGCCCCAATGAGTCTCCTTTTTTTGGTTTTAAGAGAATAAGTTTATCTTTTTTCATTTGACTTTGATAATTTCATTTAATTTACAAGTGTAATTAGGACTTAATTTTTCCTGTTTCATTTTCCACCTTTTTCTTAAATCTTGAGAGGCAAGTTTAATTTTACTTTGGCCTTGTTTTTTCTGAATAAAATCTATAGTATTCATTAAATATTTATGTTTTGGATTTTCATTTTCAAATAAATTTAGCTGGTAGTTATTTGATGAATCTAATCCCATTACTATAGTTCCCGCTTTTTTGTAGTGGATACCTTTTTTAAATATTCTTTTTAGACCTTCAATTGCGTACTTACTAATTATCATATTTGAGTTTGTCGAAAAAGGAATCGTTATTAATATTCCATTTCTATATTGTGTTTTGTTTTTTTGAAATTTATTACTTCTTACGAATACATATATAGAGTTACAATTGCTATTTTGAGCTCTTAGTTTTTCAGCACAGCATATAGCAAAAGTTGA
>TARA_B100001175_G_scaffold295481_1_pt1 | contig 33567 bp, 34 predicted proteins | sample TARA_B100001175 | Tara Oceans TARA_B100001175
AATGAAGATGAATCTTATAGTTCCACTGGGTAAAGTTGAATTTAGATTTTACTCAGAAAAAGAAAATGAATATAAAAATGTAGTAATTGGTGAAAATAATTATAAAAGACTATTTGTTCCAAATGGAATTTGGTTTGCATTTAAAGGGCACAACAAAAAAAATATGGTTATAAACTTAAGCAATATAATTCATACAAAAAACGAAGCATCAAGAAGAAAGCTAAATTTTTTAAAATTTTATGATTAATAAAGACGCAGTTATTTTATGTGGTGGTTTTGGTACCAGAATAACTGAATTAACAAGACAAATACCAAAACCAATGATTAAAATTGGTAATAAACCTATTTTTATTCATATAATTGAAATTTATGTAAAATATGGAGTAAATACATTTCATTTGGCCTTAGGTTACAAATTTGAGGAATTTATTAAATTATTCTTTAGAAAGCAGTATTCAAAAAATCTAAAAATTTTTAAAAAAAATAAATATTTAAAAGTTAAAAAAAAAATGTTTAATAAAGAAATAATTATTTATCTTCATAATACAGGAAAAAATACCTTAACAGGTGGAAGACTTAAAAGGTTAAAAAAGTATTTAAATAATACTTTTTTTTTAACATATGGTGACGGTCTTGCTAATGTTAATATAAAAAAATTATATAATTTTCATAAAAATAATAAAAAACAAGTTACTGTAACTGCCGTCAGACCGGCCGCAAGATTTGGGGTTCTTAAAATTGTAGAAAATGAAGTAACAAGTTTTAAAGAAAAACCCCAGGTTAACTCTGGTTGGATTAATGGTGGTTTTTTTGTTATGGAGCAAAATTTTTTAGATTCAATTAAAAATGATAAAACTATATTAGAAAAAGAACCTTTAGAAAAAGCTGCAAAAAAAAAAAATATGCAAGCATTTAAGCATAAAGGTTTTTGGTATTGCATAGATACCTTGAGAGATAAAATACAGATTGAAAAAATTTTAAAATCTAAAGGAAAAGTATGGGTAAATTAAATATTTTAATCTTAGGAGGAAATGGATTTATTGGAAGACATATTTTAAATAAATTTTCAAAAAAAAAAAATATTAGACTATTCACTACTATTTATAAAAAAAATAATTTTAAAATTAGCGGTGTTAAATATTTTTTAGTTAAAAATAATAATTTTTTTTACTCAAATAAAAGTGAAATTTACAAATATTCTTATAAATATATAATCAATTGTCATGGATATATAAGTAATAGCGATTTCTTTATTGATGGAATTAAAGTTTTTGAACAACACTTATCAAGCTTAATTAATTTAATATTTAATATTAAAAAAAATAAGCATGTTTCATTAATAAATTTAGGATCTTCCCATGAGTATGGAATAAATAAAAAAAAAATAATTGAAGAAAACATTTCAGATCCAATTTCATTTTATGGGCATTGTAAAAATTTTTTATCAGTATTATCTAAAATGATTAATAAAAATTCAAAAAAAATGAATTTATTACATTTAAGATTATTTCAAATTTATGGTGAGGGTCAAAATAAACCAAGATTGCTGCCATATTTAATTAATTCATACATGAAAAAAGAAAAAATAAAATTAATCAGCCCGTTTTCAAGTAGAGATTTTCTACATATTGATGATTTTATCTTTCTTCTGGAAGAACTGATTTATAATAAGCAAAATAAAAAATTTAGCATTTTAAATATAGGTAGTGGTAAAAGTTATAAAATTATTGATATATATAAAAAATTAAATTTTTTAATAAATGGGAAACATCAATCAAATCCTACAGATACTAAAAAAAATGAATTAACATTAATTCCTGATATTGGTAAGTTATCGAGTATTAATTGGTCTCCAAAAATAACAATAGATGAAGGAATAATAAGATCATTAATGTATGAGAAAGAAAAAAAATCTAAAGAATTCAATGCATTAGAATATAAAAAGCCAAGCAAAATTAGTATATTAATGAATTGCTATAATGGTGAGAAATATCTAAGGCAATCAATTGAATGTGTAATTAACCAATCATATCAGAATTGGGAACTTATATTTTTTGACAATAATTCAAATGACAAATCTCAGTCGATTTTAAAAAGTTATAAAGATGACAGAATAAAATATTTTAAGTCAAATAAAAAAATTTCTCTAGCATCAGCAAGAAATGAAGCTTTAAAAAAAATAACTGGAAGTTTTGTAGCTTTTTTAGATGTAGATGATTATTGGACTAACAACAAACTATTAAACCAAATATCAAATATGATTAAAAATAAGACTAAAGCATCTTATACTAATTTTTATATTAAAAGAAGTATGTTTCCAATACTGACAAAATATAAAAATAAAAAATTAAATAAAAATTATTTGTATAAAAAGTTTTTAGAATCTTATGATGTTGGTTTTTTAACATTCATGATTTCAGCTGATATTATCAAAAAAAACAAAATTAAATTTAATTCAAAATTTGAAATTATATCAGATTTTGAATTTGTTATGAAAATAAGTAGAATAACAAATCTATCTGTTTGTAATGAACCTTTAGGAGTGTATAGAGTGCATAATCAAAGTTATAGTTCTCAGAATATTTCAAAACATGTTAGAGAACTTAAAAGTTGGATAAACCATGAAAAGTCAGTTGGCAACATTAAGCAAGAAGCTGAAGTTAAAAATATATACAATAAAATAAACTTATTGGAATATAAAAATTTTTTGAAAAATAAAACTACTCAAACTGCTAATTTTAGTTCTATTAAAATTGCTGATAAACTTAAAACTAAAATTAAAAATAAAATTGGATATTAATGACATTAATAAAATATTATTTAGAAAAAAATTTTAACCCTGTGCCAGTAAAAACTAATAATAAAAAACTTTTTTATAAACATGTAAATTTAAGAAAAAACCTCATTGAGAGCCACTTAAAAATTCCTTTAAATTTACTTAAAGATAAAAATATATTAGAGTTTGGACCTAATAGAGGTGAACATTCAATGATTTACGCATTAAATGGTGGAAATTTATATTTTGTTGAACCAATTTTTGAAGCAGTTAATCAATTAAAAAAAAATTATAAAAAATATAATTTAGACAAAGCTATAAAAAACATTCAAAATAAAAATTTAGAAAAATATAATTCAAAAAAAAAGTTTGATTTAGTTATTGCTGAAGGTTTTTTAAATACATTGCCTAACAGAGATAAATATTTAAAAAAAATATTTAATTTAGTATCAGACTCGGGTCTAGTTATAATTAATTATGATGATTATTTTGGAAGTTTTGTTGAATTAATAAAATCAGCAATTTTAAAAAAAATTTGTATTAAAAAATGTTTAAAATTAGATAGCAAAGAGTCTTTAAAAATATCTAAAAAATTATTTTATGAGGATTTTAAAAAACTCAAAAATACAAGGCCTTTTGAAGCATATTGGTTGGATCAACTATCTTGTGAGTTTGCAATCGATGTTTGGAAATTTACTGACATTTTAAATTTAGCTTCTAAAAACAATTTTTATTTTTATTCATCATCCCCAATTTGGAGCAAAATAAGTCACTATAATTGGTATAAAAATCTTAATTTAAATAAAAAAAAATATATAAATCAGCAAATTTATAAAGAGTGGAAGGAAAATTTTAGCTATTTTTTGACTGGTAAAAAAAATATTAAAATTGAAAATAAACATGAAAAAAATTATCAGAGCTTCAATATTTTGGTAAAGCAAGTTATTAGTTTCTTAAAAAAAGACGGTAAAATTCGATTTAAAAAAATAAAAACTTATGAAAATTCTTTTTTTAAAGATATAAATACAATAATTGATTTTTTAAATGATAAAAAAATTAAATTAAATTATAAAAATTTAAAAACTTTCAGATCATTTACAGGCACAAATCTTCATTATGTATGCTTAAAAAAAAATGAAAAAAATTATAAATAAATTAACTAATGAGCCATTACTTTTTTTAACTATTCCCATATGCTTTCCGTTGGTCTTAATATTTTTATTATTTTACCCAATTATCAAAGTTAGATTTGGATTAATAAACTCAGATAGAATTGGACATTTTGCAGCTAACACTGAGCTTTATTTATGTAGAAAAAATGATAAAGAAAAAATTTTTTTAGACTTATTTTATTTTCCAACTATTCCTTGTAATAGACAGCTTGAAATAATGATTAAACGTGAGTTAAACATATTTCCAAAATTTGTAATTAGACCTTTTGATTTAATTATACGTTCTTTTAAATTTTTGAAATTTTTAAATGCTATTAAAACTAGCCATGGAGATCATGATATTTATAATTATGTGGATACATCAAAAAATTATATTAAATTTAATGATAATGAAAAAAAAAAGGGTAAAAATTTTTTAAAAAAAATAAATCTTTATAAGGCAAAATATATTTGCTTAACAATTAGAGATGAAAAATATGTAGAAACAAACTGGATTAATAAAAAAACTATGGATTACCATAAACATAGAAATATGGAAATAGATGATTTTATACCTGCATGCAAATATTTAAATAAAAGAGGATATTACGTAATAAGAATGGGGTCAGATCCAAAAAAAAAAATGTCATACAAAAATTCAAAATTTATTGATTATGCTTGTAGTGAATATAAATCTGATTTTTTAGATATATATTTGTTATCAAATTGTTATTTTAATATTTCAAGTGTAATGGGTTTAGATGCTATTCCATTTATATTCAGAAAACCAATTTTATACTTATCAGCAATACCAATTGGACATTTTCCCACTTCAAGCAAAAAATTTATTGTTAGTACAATGAAACATTATGACACAAAAGTAAAAAAATATTTATCAATTAGCGAAATTTTCAAAAAAGGATGTGGTTTTTTATATTCTAAAAATGATTATAAAAAAAAAAATATCAAATTAATACCTTATGACAAAAAGGAAATTAAAGAATATGTAAGAGAAATGTTAAAATTTGTAAATAACAATTATAAAGTTACTAAAGAGGATAAGATACTTAATGAATTATTCTGGAATAATTATATTAATAATATTAAATTATTTTCTATTTTTAAACTCCTTCATGGAAAAATTAAATCCATCTACTCAACTTGCAATTTGAGAAAAAATAAACAACTTTTAAAGTAGATATGCATCTTACAATTGGAATTCCAACATACAACAGATCGAGCAAATTAAATAAAATGCTTAATAGTTTATTAAAACAAGAATTTAATGATTTTGAAATTATTATTTCTGATAATGGTTCAATAGATCAAACAGAACAAGTTTGTATAAATTTTAAAAATCAATTTAAAAAATTTAACTACTTTAAACAAAAAAAAACAATTCATGTATTAGACAACTACAAATATTTATTTGATAAGTGTAGAACCAAGTACTTTATGTGGTTGCCAGATGACGATATAATAGAAGAAAATTATATTAAAAATTGTTTTAATTATATTATTAATAATAAAGATTATGTTTTAGTTTCAGGACAGTGTAAATATTATATTAATAATAAGTTTTCTTTTGAAGGTAATAAAATAAATATTGAAGATGAAAACGTTAATAAGAGGGTTTATAGGCATTACTCGGAAGCAAGAGATAATGGTAATTTTTATGGAATTTATGACAAAGAAAAAATATTAGATTTTATTTATCCAAAAGAGTATGGGGGAGACTTAATTTTTTTGGGAAATATAATTTTATTTGGAAAGTTTAAGTGTCTAAATTCAACCACAATACACAGAGATCTCGGTAGTGGCACATCTGGTTCTTTGGAAAATGTTGTTAAAGTTTTGAAGTTATCTAAATTACAGTTATATTTTTTTCATTATGTATGTGCTTATGATATTTTTATAAATTCAACTCTTGTTAAAAAACGTTATAAAAATAAAATTAAATTAAGTTATTTTTTTAACATAATTTGCTCTTTTTATTATTTAAAAAAAAATTTTATAGAAAGCATGACTCACTTAATTAAGTCTTTAATTATAAAAAAAAAATGAAAATTAATTTTTTAAAATTTGATGGTATTAATTTATTAAAATTAGAAATTTTTGGTTCATTTATTATATTATCTGTTTTATTCTGTTCTCAACTTTATTATAATTTTTATAAACCAATAGATTTTATTATAATTGTATCTTTTTTTATAAGTTATTATTTTTTGTCATTTTTAGAAACAAAATATAATAATATTTTTCTTAGACTGCTTAATTTATTTTTTATAATTTTTTTTCTTATGAGAATGAGTTTTTTACCTTTTGAAAATGTTAATTATAGTTCAATTTTTTTCCACAACAAACTGGCTAATGACCCATTTCTCATAAAATATATAGTAAAAGTTTATAATTATGCAAATTTAGATTCTGTTTCTAAATATCTGATTATTTTAAATTTTCATTATATATCGTTAGGGGCATGTCTATTAATATTTAGACCAAAGAAAGTAGATTTTAATTTAGAATACGTTAAAAGAAATTATATCTATATAATTTTATCAATAATCACATTTCAAATGTTATTGATTTTAATATATTATTCTTTTTTTCCAATTTCCAATACACCAGAAAAAAATATTGCTTTATTAAAAATTTTTTTTCATATTTTTAATTTAGATAAAATTTATGTTATTTTAACTTTTTTATTATTATTAGTATTTAATTTGAATTATAAAAAAAAAGACCAATATTTAGTTGTTTTTTTGTTAATTATATCGATTTTATTTGCTGTAATATATTTTTTTTCAAAATCTAGTATTTTAGAAGCTTCTCTTTATATTTCTCTCTTTTATTTTTTAATTGATAGAAAATTTTTTATAAAAAAAAATTTTATAAAATTTATTGTATTATACTTAATCCTTTTTTTCTTACTTTTTATTATCGCTAAATTTTATAGAGTAATTTGGTACCGAGGTTTTAATATTGATTCTTTTATAAATCATTTAAACACAATTCCTTTAGTTTTATTTACTATATTTGAAAGAATAGGTTTTTTTGATTACTATATGTTTATTGTTTCAAACGAAGAGACTCTAAAAAATTTATTTGTTTATGACCGTTATTTAAAAATAATTATAGATAAAACAACTCCTTTTTTTGATTTGTTTAATACCATGTTGTTAAGTAGAGAGTTGCATGCGATATTTCACGGTATAAATCATCAGGTATTACAATCTTATCAAATTACCCTTTTTGCTGAAATTCATTTATTATTTGGTTATTATTTTATTATTTTTTATATAATATTTGCATTAATACTTAAATTTACTTTTGATTATTTAAATAATATTAAAATAAATAATAATTTAAAAATAATACTTATTTTTTTTGTTATAAAATCTTATTTTTTTTATCTTATTGGTTATGGAATGGATACATTAATTATAAATGTTATTTATGATAGCGTGTTCATTATTTCAGTTTTAATTGGTTTTAAATTTTTAAATTATTTTTACAAAAAATATGTCGGATAAACCAAAAATCTTACATTTAATATCTAAATTTGATTATTCTCAAGGTGGACCACCAAGAATGGTTTCTAGTACTGCAAAAATTCAAAAATATCTGGGATATAAGGTAAAAATATTAACTACTTCAGATAAGTATATTGGCGAAACTAATAAAATATATTTTGGAAAGTTGTTATTAAATCGGTTCGCGATTCCTAATTTTAGTTTGCTAATAAAAATTTATAAAGAAATTAAAAAACATGACATTATTCATATACATAATTTTTGGAATATATTTGTAACAATATCTATAATTTTTTCAAAAATACAAAAAAAAAAAATAATCTTATCTCCACATGGATCACTTCATAAAGAAAATATTAAAAAAAATTACTTGCTAAAACTTATATTTTTCAAATTAGTTGAAAAAAAAAATTTAACTTTTATTTACAAATTTCATTTTTTAAATCCTAATGAAAAAAAAAATTTTTATTGTAAAAAAATTTTAAATAAAAAAAATTTTATGATAATCCCAAATTCAATAGAAAAAGTTTATAGAAAAAAAAAAAATATAAAAAAATTTAAAACAAATGAATTTAATTTTTCATACATTGGAAGAATTAGTAAAAATAAAGGTATTAGTCTTATGATATCTAGTTACCTTGAGTGTAAAAAAAAATATCCAAATATATCATTACATATAATTGGTCCAAACAGTAATTACAAAAAATTTTTAATTAATACTTTAAAATTTGGTTCTAAAAAGAATAATATTTTTTTTCATAAACCAATATATAATTATAGTCGATTTAATATTATGGAAAATTCTACTGCAGTAATTTTATTATCTGATTTAGAATGTGACTCTGTTTTATCCAAAGAAGTTTGGTCCTCAAAGGGACTTTTAATTACAACAAAAAACTCTTTTAATGAAAATTATTTTGAAAAAAAAATAGCCTTAATAGTAAAAAAAAATACAAGATCAGTTTCTGAAGCTATGATTAAATCAATATTAAATAGAAAATCTCTAGATAAAATTAGAGAAAATGGATATATATATTCCTTAACAAGATTAAATATTGTAGAAAACACAAAAAAATTAACTAAATCGTATTTATCTACTAATGAAAAAGTTTACAAATAAAAAAATATTAATAACAGGTGGCACTGGTTCATTTGGAAATGCTTTAGTTAAAAGACTGATTAATGAGAATGTCGAAATAAGAATTTTATCAAGAGATGAATTGAAGCAACACCAGATGAGAAATAAATTCAACAATAATAAATTAAAATTTTTTGTGGGGGACGTAAGAGATATAAATTCTTTAGAACTACCTTGCAAAGAGATAGATTACATTTTTCATGCAGCCGCATTAAAACAAGTACCTTCATGTGAATTTTTTCCAGAAGAAGCCATTAAAACAAATGTTATTGGAAGTGAAAATATTATTAAAGTTGGCATAAATAATAATGTAAAAAAAATAATTGGCCTGTCTACTGACAAGGCTGTTTATCCAATAAATGCAATGGGAATGTGCAAGGCCTTAATGGAAAAAGTTTTTCTAGCAAATGCCAGAAAAGTCCATAACAATAATACAATTATATCAATAGTGAGATATGGAAATGTTTTGATGAGCAGAGGCTCAGTTATACCTTTGTTTATTAGTCAAATTAAAAAAGGCATTGATCCCACAATTACAACGAATGAAATGACACGATTTTTACTACCATTAAATGAAGCTATTAATATGGTTATAGATAATATTAAATATTCTGAACAAGGTGATATTTTTATTAAAAAATCAAATTCATGTTCAGTTGAACTTATAGCATCAATTCTATTAAAAATTTTTAAAAAAAAAAAAATTGTTAAATTTATTGGTAAAAGACATGGTGAAAAAATACACGAAGTATTAGCTACAAGTGATGAGATAGCAAATTCAAAAAATTTAAAAGATTATTTTGTTATTAAAATGGATAGTAGAGATTTAAACTATCAAGATTACTATGTAACTGGAAAAAAAAGAAAGCAACCTCAAGATTTTTCTTCCAATATAGCTAATAAAATAAATAAATCCGAACTAGAAAAAATTTTGCAAAAAGCTGTTAATGAATAAAATTTGCTTAATCGGATCAAATGGATTTATAGCAAAAAATTTTTTAACTCAGCAATATTTAAATAAGTATAACATTACATCGATAAATAAAAAAAATTATAATAAAAAAATTAAAAATATCAAAAATACGGATATACTTCTTCATTTTGCTGGCACTAATAGATCGGAAAAAAAAAAAGATTTTGAAGAATCTAATATTAAGTTAATTAAAAATATATCAAAAATTATTAATAAAAAAAAAAATACAATTATAATTTATTTATCTACTAATAAAATCAATGAAAAAAGCATCTATGGCAAAACAAAAAAATTAGGTGAAAAGTTATTAGTTGAGTTCTGTAAAAAAAATAAAAAGACATTATATATTTATAGGCTGCCTAACATTTTTGGAAAATGGTCCAAGCCATTCTATAATTCAGTAGTCTCTACTTTTTGTTATTCGATTATGAATAATATAAAATATAAAAATAATGCACCTAATAAAGTCATAAAAATCGCTTATATTGGAGATTTGGTTAATTCGATAAATAAAATTTTAAAAAAAAAAAATCACCCACCTAATATATCATTTGTTGATGACTTTAAAACTTATCCAATTTCTTTAAAAAATTTAGAGAGTAAAATTATATCTTTTAAAGAATTAAGATATAAAAAAAATTTTGATATTTTTAAATCAAATTTGAGTCGAAAACTTTACTCTACCTATGCTAGTTATTTTGATAAAAATAATTTTTTTCATATAATTAAAAATAATCAAGATGACAGAGGTAGATTTTCAGAATTTTTTAAATCAACAAACCTTGGACAAATTAGCGCTTTAACTATTAAACCAAATAAAATTAGAGGAAGTCATTATCATCATTATAAAACTGAAAAATTTTTAATTATCAGTGGAAGTTTTCAAATTACTTATTTTGACATTTCTAATAAAAATAAAAAATTTACAAAAAAATTTAATAACAAAAAAAGCTTTGTTATAGAAACAATTCCTGGATATTATCATGAGATAAAAAATATTGGCAAACATGAGATTTGTATCTTAATATGGTCTAATGAAATTTATAATCCATTAAAACCAGACACATTTAGATTTAATGAAAAAATATAAAATAATTACTCTATTTGGAACAAGACCTGAAATAATAAGATTGTCATCTATTATTAATGATTTTGATAAAAAATTTTTACATATTACTGTAAATACAATGCAAAACTATGATGTAAATCTAAATAAAATTTTTTTTAGTGATTTAAAAATAAGAGAACCCAATTATAAAATTAAGCTAAAAGAAAAAAACGCTGTTACTTTTATTTCAAAAATTATCTTTGAAGCTAATAAAATATTTTTAAAAGAAAAACCTGATGCAATATTTCTTTTAGGAGATACCAATTCAGCTTTAACCGCAATATCTGCAAAAAAAAATAAAATACCAATATTTCATTATGAGGCAGGAAATCGATCTTTTGACTCGAGGGTACCAGAAGAGATAAATAGAAAAATAGTAGATCATTTGTCAGATGTTAACTTAACATACAGTGAGGAGTCGAGAAATAATTTAATAAGAGAGGGTATGCACCCACATAATATTTTTAATGTCGGGGGACCGCTTCTTGAAGTTTATGAAAAAAATAAGAAAAAAATATTAAATTCGAATGTTATGAAAAAAAATTCTTTAAAAAAAGATGATTTTTTTGTAATAAGTTTTCATAGACAAGAAAATTTATCAGAAAAAGATATTTTTAATAATTTTTGTAAATTTATAATATACCTAGAAAAAAAGTACAAAAAAAAAATAATTTTTAGTACGCATCCAAGAACGTACGAAAAAATAAAAAAAATAAATAAAATTAAAAATTCAAATCTAATTAAAATTTTAAAACCTCTTTCATATACAGATTACTTAAATTTACAAATGAACGCTAAAATAGTTTTTTCAGATAGTGGAACTATAAATGAGGAGGCAGATTTACTTAATTTTAAAGCTATTAATATCAGAGAAAACCATGAAAGACATGAGGCAATGACCAAAGGAACTACTATTATGTCAGGATTAGAAGTTGATGATTTAATAAAATGCACAGAATATTTGTTAAATGAAAAAAATTTTTTTAAGAATTATGATAGAGTTAAAGATTATAAAGTAAATAATGTCTCACAAAATATTTCAAGAATAATTATTAGTTACATTAATAATATTAATAGAAACATATGGAAAAAAAATTAAGTGAAAATACTAATATTCAGCCAATATTTTTGGCCGGAAAATTTTAGAATTAACGATATAGCAAACTTTTTATCATTAAAGAATAATAATGTAACTGTAGTCACTGGATATCCAAACTATCCAGAAGGTAAATTGTTTAACAATTTTAAAAATAATAAAAAAAAATTTTCAAGATATGGAAAAATTAATATTATTAGGATTCCAATAATCTTGAGGGGCAATTCTAAATTTCAGCTTTTTTTTAATTACTTAAGTTTTATAATTTCAGGTTTGGTATTTGTTTTTTTTTCCAAACACCAAAAATATGATAGGATATTTTTCTATGGCACATCACCAATAACGTCTGCAATTCCAGCATTATTGTTAAGTAAAAAAAAAAATATTCCAATATCCATGTGGTTATTAGATTATTGGCCATATACGTTAAAAGATATTGGAATAATAAAATCTAAATTTGTATTATCAATTTTTAAATTTTTTCTATTTAAAATTTATAGTTCATTTGATTTAATTTTGTGTCAATCAAAAGGTTTTAAAAATCATTTATCTAAAAAAATTAAAAAAAAAGCTTCCTTATTATATTCGTGGCCAGAAGAAATATTTTACAAAAATACAAACAAAAATAAATTTTTAAAATATAAAAATAATTTTAAAATATTATTTGCAGGGAATATTGGGAAGGCTCAAAATTTATTAAATCTTTCAAAGGCTATAGAACTATTAAAAAATAATGATAAAATTAAATTTTTTTTTATTGGTGATGGTAGTGAAAAAAAGAATTTTGAAATTTTTGTAAACGAAAAAAAATTAAATAATGTAATTTTTATTAAAAAAAAGAATATATCTAAAATTCCTGAATTTTATAATTCTGCGGATTGTTTATTGATAAGTTTATCAAATAAATTTTCTTTTAATAAGACAATCCCAGCAAAAATCCAAACATATATGGTTTCAAAAAAACCTATTCTTGCACTCGCTTCAGGCGAGGTATTAAAAGTTGTTAAAGATGCAAATTGTGGATATGTGTCAAAATCAAATAATTATAAAGATTTTAAAAAAAAAATATTAAAAATGTCCAAAAATAACAAAAAAATACTTTTAAAACTCGGTAATAATGGATTCAATTATGCAGGTAAAAATTTTAATAGAAATAAACAATTGAACACATTATTAAACTCAATAAAAAAATATAAATAAAATGTTAACTATAAATAAGAGCTTACATGCTTCTAGCAGAATAAAAAAATTTCCAAAATTTTTGCATCCTTTTCTTTTTTTAATTAGAGAAGTTTTGACAAGAATATTTTATTATTTAAAAAAAAAGCGGGAAACCAAAACGTTTGATGGCATATCTACCATACATAATCTTCCATTTTTAGATGATAACTTTTTAAATATTTATAATTCAATAGAATTAAAATTAAACGAAAAAAGCAAAATTTATTATAGGTGCCATCAGCTGTGTTTTTTTTTGCAACAAGCTAAGAATATAGAAGGAGACATTGTTCAATTAGGTGTAGCCAAAGGTTTTCAGTTTTTATTTGCCAAAGAGTTTCTTAAAGAAGATTTGAATAAAAAAATATATTTAGTAGATACATTTTCACCAAATGCCATAGACTCTTCAACAGGCAAACAAGATAATACAAGTTTTCTAAATCAAGGAAAAAAACTTGGATATGCAAAATCATATGAAAACACAAAAGAAAACTTTAAGAACTATGATCAATTCATTTTTGTAAAAGGAAAAGCTCCAGAAATTTTAAAAAATATAAAATTTGAAAAAATTTCATTTATCCATATGGACCTAAATTTTGCGCAAACAGAATATGAGTCTTATGAATATTTATGGGACAAACTATCTTCAGGGGGAATTATTTTATCAGATGATTTTGCTTATATTGGGCACAACAATCAAATGAATAAAACAATTGAATTTTTTAAGAAAAAAAATCATCAAATTCTTACTTTAGCATCTGGTCAGGGTTTAGTTATAAAAAAATAAATGAAAGTTATAATATTTTGTGGTGGTAAAGGAACTAGACTAAATAAAAATTTAAAAAAAAAAATTTTAAAGCCTTTATTATTAGTAAATAAAAAGCCAATTTTAAAATATATAATCGAAATTTATAATAAATATAATTTTAATCATTTTATACTTTTAGGTGGTTATAAAATAAAAGATTTAATTAAGTTTAAAGATAAAAATAAAAAAAAGTTTAGAATTGAAGTATTCAATACAGGTTTAAATACCAATACAGGAGGCAGATTATTAAAATTAAAAAACAAAATTAAAAATGAGCCTTTTTTTTTAACTTATGGAGATAGTTTAATTGAATACAGTCCCAAAAAGGCTTTACGAATTTGGAAAAAAAATAATAAAAAATTTTTAATGACAATTTTTTCATATCCTTTTTCTTACGGAAGATTAGAGCTTAATAAAAAAAATGAGTTAAAAAATTTTATAGAAAAAAAAGAAATTTTAATTAATGCTGGGTATTATATTTTAGATAATAGAATATTTAAATATATAAAAGGAGATGAATCTTTTGAAAAAAAAACAATACCAAGAATTTTAAAATCTAAAAAATTAAAATTTTTAACACAAAAAACAAAATTTTGGTATCCAGTAGATACCATCGAAGACAAAATAAATATAAAAAAAATATTAAGTGAAACATAAAAAAAAAATTTTAATAACAGGAAATCTTGGTTATATTGGTAGTGTTCTTTCTACATATTTAATCAATAGAGGATTTAGTATAAATGGTTATGACATTGGTTACTTTAAAGAATGTAAGTTTAATTTTCACAAAAGTCATAAAATATCACAAGTTATAAAAGATATTAGGGATGTAACTTATAAAGATTTAAAAGATGTTAATATTGTAATACATCTTGCAGGTCTATCCAATGATCCATTAGGCGAACTTGCAAAAGAAGTAACAAATGAAATAAATTATAAAGGAACAGTTAAGATTGCTAAATTAGCAAAAAAAGCTGGCGTTCAAAGATTTATATTTACTTCTTCTCAAAGTATTTATGGAATATCAAAATTAAATAAAGAATTAGATGAGTATAAAAGTGTAAAAAATCCAATTACACAATATGCCAAAAGCAAAATGAAAGCAGAAAAATTTTTACTTAAAATAAATTCATCTAAATTTTGTGTTGTAATTTTTAGACCGTCAACAGTTTTTGGTGCAAGTAATAGATTCAGAAGCGATATAGTTTTTAATAATCTTATGGCATCAGGATTTACAAAAAATAAAATAGTAATAAATACGGATGGAAAACCCTGGAGACCAGTAATACATGTAAAAGATGTCTGCAACGCAATATATGCTGGTATGATAGCTCCATTAAATAAAGTTAATGGCCAAATTTATAATTTAGGAATTTATGGAGGAAATTATACTGTTAAACAAATTGCTTTAAATGCGAAAAAAGCAATGAAAAATTGTAATTTAAAAATTAATAACGATCATAAAGATCCAAGAAGCTATAAAGTATCGTTTAATAAAATATATAATGAGTTAAAACCTTATTATAAGCCAAAATATACCCTAAAGTATGGTGGAAAAGAAATTATAAATTTTTTTAAAAAAATAAGATTTACTAAAAATCATTTTGAAGGACAAAAAACAAATAGGTTAATGAGATTAAAATATTTAATGAAAACAAAAAAAATAAACAAAAAATTAAAATTCAAAAAAAAAATTTCTTATGCATAAATGTTTAGTTTGCAATAATAAAATATTTAATCAAATTTTAAATTTAAAAAAGCAACCATTGGCAAATTCATTAAGGATAAAAAAAAGTGATAAACAAAAAAAATATCCATTAAACCTTGTACATTGTAAAAAATGCTCAACTGTACAGCTTGACTATGTGGTAAACCCAAAAAAATTATTTGAAAACTACGTTTGGAAAACAAATTCATCAAAATTTGTAAAAATTTATGCAAAAGAGTTTTTTAATAAATTTAATAAAAAATTAAATAAAAATTCTAAAATACTAGAAATTGCATCAAACGATGGAACCTTCTTAAGAGATTTCAAAAAAAAAAATCACTTTGTAATTGGAGTTGATCCAGCAAAAAATATTGCACAAATTGCTAATAATGCAAACATTAAAACAATACCTAAATTTTTTAATTTAAACACATCAAAAAATATTAAAAAAAATTATGGGAAATTTGATTTTGTTTTTGCAAGGAATGTAATACCTCATGTAAAAGAAATAAATAGTATAATAAAAGGTGTAAATAATATAATGAATGATAAGGGAATTTGTGCAATAGAATTCCACTATTCTGGAAAAATTTTAGATGAATTACACTATGATTCTATTTATCATGAGCATTTGCATTACTTTACAATTAAAACAATATCCAAAATATTTGGAAAGTTTAATTTATTTCCATTTGATGTATTCAAAAGTCCAATTAGTGGTGGATCGCTTGTTATCTCATTTTCAAAAAAAAGAATTAAAAAATCAACTAATTTAAATAAGTTGATTAAAAAAGAAAATTTAAAAAAATATAATAGTTATAAAACATGGAAAAATTTTGGGACCAAGTCTCAAATACATAAAGAAATTTTAGTTAAAATAATTGAAAAATTTAAAAATAAAAAATACCAAATTATTGGATATGGTGCTTCAGCCAGAAGTAGTACTGTAATTAACTATGCAGATATAAATGAAAAAAGTGTAGAATATATTATTGATAACAACCCTTTAAAAAAGAATAAATTTTCTCCAGGAACAAATATAAAAATAATAAGTTTTTCCGAAATAAAAAAGTCTTTCAAAAAATTATGTATAATAATATTTGCTTGGAATTTTAAAGATGAAATAATAAATAGTTTAAAAAAATTTAGAATAAAAGCAAAATTAATAATACCTTTTCCAAATAAAGTTATAGTTTATGAAATTTAAAAGATCGAAAATTATCAAAGATTTATTTTTAATTAGCAATGGTTCATTTAAAGACAATAGAGGAACTTTTTCTAGAATTTTTTGTTCAAAAAATTTAAAAAAAATAAGTTTTAATGTTGCCCAAGGGAACCTATCATATAATAAAAAAAAACATACATTGAGAGGATTTCATTTTCAAAAAGGTAAGAATTCAGAAAAGAAAATTTTGACACCTGTCCAAGGATCTATTTTTAATGTAGTGATCGATTTAAGAAAAAATTCTAAATCATTTTTAAAATATGAAAAAATTGTTTTAAGATCTAAAAAATATCAATCATTGTATGTACCAGATGGTTGCGCAAATGCATATTTAACTCTAGAGAATAATACAATTATTCATTATTATATGGGAAATTTTTACGACAAAAAATCATATTCAGGATTTAGGTATAATGATGATTTTTTCAAAATTAAATGGCCCTTTAAACCAAAGGTAATCTCCAAAAAAGATAATGAATATCAAAATTTTGATTTAAATCAATTATGACAATATTAATTACTGGAGCCTCAGGATTTGTTGGTAGCTATTTAGCTTCAAAATTTTCAGAAAGAAAACGCAAACTGTTTTTGATAAGTAAAAAAAAAAAATTTACTATTAATAAAAATAAAATAAAACAAATTGACATAAATAATTATAAAAAATTAGAAATAATATTCAAAAATAAAATAGATCATATTATCCATTGTGCTTCTTTTAATGAACAATTAACAAATAAATATAAAAAATTAGCCTTTACCACAGCTTTAAAAGGTACAGAAAATTTATTAAAATTATCCTTAAAATATAAAGTTAAAAAATTTTTTTTTTTTTCAGTTTTACAAATTTACGGAAAAGAAATTTTTGGCAATATTAATTCAAAAAATTTTTTAAACATTCAAAATGATTATGCTAAAAGCCATTATTTTGCCGAGGAGATGCTTAAAAAATATAATCAAAGATATAATTTGAACGTTAATATTATTAGACTTTCCTATAGTTTTGCAAATCCTATAAGTTATAAAGTTTATAGACCAGATTTAATACCAATTAATTTTTGTTTAGATGCAATAAATAAAGGCAAGATAGACCTAAACTCTAATGGAAATTCAAGAAGAGATTTTATTTATTTAAAAGATGTTTTTTTGAAAATTAAAAGCTTAATTAGTAAAAAAAAAAATAAAGATATCTATTATAATTTTTCATCAGGGAAAACATTTAAAATAATCGAAATAGCAAAAATTGTTCAAAAAGAAGCAATAAAAATTTTAAAAAAAAAAATAGAATTAAAAGTAAATTATAAAAATAAAGCTAAAGAAAACAAATTTAAAGTCAAAAGTGATATATATGACTTTAAAATGAGTAAAAAAAATATCAAAAATCAATTAATAGAAGAAATAAAAAAAATTATTAAACATTATAATAAAATATGAAAATTTTAATTACAGGATCAAATGGCTATTTAGGATCAATATTAAAACAAAAATTAAAAAAACATAAAATTATTGAAAATGATATTAATATTTATAGAAGGAAAATAAATTTTATGAACTCATTCTCTAAAATATCTTCAAAAAAACTAAAAGGTATTGACTGTATCATTCATTTAGCGGGACTATCAACTAATTACGACCCACCAGATAAAATTTATAAAAAAATTGCTTTAAAAGTAAATGCTGAAGATACAATTGATTTTATAAAAAAAGCAAAAAAAAGTGGAGTAAAAAAATTTATTTTTGCATCAAGTGCAAGTGTATATGGGAATTTTAAAGGAAAACTTGCTAAAGAAAATTCAGTTACTAGTCCTAGTACAGCATATGCAATCTCAAAAAAAAATGCTGAAAAAGAAATTATAAAATTTGCTGACAAAAATTTTAATGTAATTATTTTTAGAATGGTAACTTTGTTTGGTTATTCACCTAGAATGAGATTTGATGTACTAATAAATAATCTTGCCGCAAGTTATATAAAAGAAAAAAAAATTATTTTGAGAAGTAATGGAAAATTAATTAGACCTCAAATTCATGTTAATGATGTTGTGCAGTTTTATCAACAAGCAGTAGACAGAAATGACATTAATTCACAAATAATCAATATAGGCAGACCTGATTACAATGTTAAAATATTAAATTTAGTAAAGAAAATAGTTACCAAACTAAAATGTCCCCTTAAAATTGGATTACAAGATGTTGATGAGAGGTCTTATAAAGTTTCTTTTAAAAAGCAAAATCAAGTATTTAAAAATATTGTTTATAAAGGAGATTTACATCTTTCAATTAATGAAATATTTAAAAAATTTAAAAAAAAACATGATTTTAATAATATAAATTATTTTAATCTAAAAACTTTACATAAATTAAAAGAAAAAAGACTAATAAATTATTTATTATAATGAAAATTGCATTAACAGGATCCTCAGGTTTTATAGGTAAAAATTTAGAGGAATATTTTAAAAAAAAAAATATTGAAATCATAACCCTGGGAAGGAATAAACATCATGATATTGAATTTGATATTATGAAAAAAGGTAAGATTAAATGTCCAATAAAATTTAAAAATATTGATATACTAATTCATTCAGCATCAGTATCTGTAAACGAATTTTATAGAAAAAAAAAAATTAATTATAAAACTGTAATTAATATTGTCGAGCAAGAATTAGCATCATTAGAAAAATTAATTAATTTTTCTAAAATAAAAAAAATAAAAAAATTTATTTTTATAAGTTCTGCTTCAGTTTATGGAAAAAATCCAAAAAATATAGCATTTAAAACAAGCGATATACCAATGCCTTCAGACTTGTATGGAGCTTTAAAATTATCTATGGAAATTTTAGGAGGGAAACTATTCAAAAATTTTATTAGCTTAAGATTATTCCAAGTTTATGGTGTAAATGATTTAAAATTTAGATTAGTTCCAACTGTAATTAATTCTAAAAGTGTTAAACTTGATAATTGTAGCCAAGTGACAGATATGATTTTTTATAAGGATTTAAACAATTTAGTTTATAAATTAATGACTTCAAAAAAAATAGTCAAAGGCATTTTTAATGCTGGTAATTGTCAGCCAATACTTTTAAGAGAAATTGTACATAAAATAGTTAAATTAAAGAAAAGAAAAACTAATATAAAATTTGAAAGAAAATTATCTAAAATTTCTAATTTTTCTTATGCGAATAAAAAAGAAATTATAAAAAAACTTAATTGGAAACCTCTTTATAATATAAACTTAGGTCTTAAAGAATTAATTAATGAAAAAAATGCATAGTAAAATTATTGATAAGTTGATCTTTTTAGAAAAAAAATATTCAAAATATTATTTTAAATCAAATTTTGATTTTAGAGAACACATAACAACCAGAATATTTGATCAATTAATAAAAAAAAATCAAGTTTTTGTTAAATCAATTAATGGTCTAAGAATTTACTTTCCCAACTCTTCTAAAATTGCAAAAGAATTTTTGCTTTCGCACGAAAAGTCACCTGACCATATTTGGGAGCCTCAAACACATAAATTACTTAATATATTGTGTAAGAATAAAAAAAATATTTTTTTTGGTGGAGCTTTTTTTGGAGACCATTCCTGCTTAATCGCTAAAAAATTTTCAAAGAGTAAAATATACTGTTTTGAACCTCTTAACAAACAACGTTTTTATTTACAAAAAAATAAAAAAATTAACAACTTAAATAATTTATATGTTTCAAATAGAGCTTTATTTAATCTTAAAGATAAAAAACTATATATAAAAGAAAGAAAAAAAGATGATGGAGATATATCTTTAACTACTCAAAAAAATATAAAAACAAAATTTTTTTACACAGATACATTAGATAGTTTTGTTTATAAAAAAAAAATTAAAGAAATTGATGTTTTAATGATAGATGTAGAAGGCAATGAATTAAATGTTTTATTAGGGGCTCAAAATTTGATAAAAAATAATAATTTAAAAAATATTATTTTTGAAATTCATTCAAAATACGTTAATTGGAGAAAAGGATTGAAAAATACATCAATAATAAGACTGCTTTTAAAGTATGGATATAATATATATTCAGTTAGGGATTATCATTCTAATATAAAATTAAAAAATAAAGTGGAATTGCTTAGTTTAAAAAATACATACTTAGAAGGTCCTGATCATGGCTTTAATTTAATTGCCACTAAAGATAAAACGCTATTATCAAATAAAAATATTTTTATTAATTATAAAAATTATTCACCGAAATATTTATTTCATAAAACTTCAGATAAATTCCATTATATTTAATTTCAATGAAAAAAAATAACAGCATAGTTTTAAGAAAGTTCAAAAAAAATGTAGACAAAAATATAAAATCGATGTCTAGAGATAAAGAACTAAAAAGAAAATCAATTAGCTGGATGCTTCATGCAGATAAATATAAATATACATATAATTATAGATGGATGGGAATACCTATTATTAAATTTCCAAATGATATAGTTGTTCTTCAAGAAATTATATGGAAAGTTAAACCAGATGTAATAATTGAAACTGGAATAGCACATGGCGGAAGTATAATTTTTTCCGCAACAATGATGGATTTAATTGGAAATAATGGATTAGTTATTGGTATAGATGTGGATATTAGAAAGCACAATCGATTAGAAATAGAAAAAAGTAAATTTTATAATAGAATTAAAATGATTGAAGGGTCTTCCACTTCAAATAAAATTGTAAATAAAATTAAAAAATATATCAAGCCTAAACATAAAGTAATGGTTTTCTTAGACTCAAATCATACTTATAGTCATGTAAAAAAGGAAATAGAAATTTATTCAAAACTAGTTACTAAAAACTCTTACCTAGTTGTTGAAGATACTTTTACAGAGTATTTCCCAAAAAATTATTTTAGTAACAGACCTTGGGATGTTGGAAATAATCCAATTATTGCAATAAAAGAATTTTTAAAAAAAAATAAAAATTATAAAATTGATAAAAATATTAACGACAAGCTGTCTATAACGGAAACTTTTGACGGCTATCTTAAAAGAATAAAATAAATATGATAATAACCAGAACCCCATATAGAGTAAGTTTCGTAGGTGGTGGTACTGATATTAAATCTTTCTATGAAGAGTACGGCGGAAAAGTTTTGAGCGCATCTATTGATAAATTTTTATATGTAATAGTAAAAAAACAAATAGGATTTGTACAAAATAAATATAGAATAAATTGGAGCCAAGTTGAGTTTTGTGACAAGATTGATGAAATAAAAAACCCAATTGCTAGAGAGGCAATTAGATATTTTAAAATTGATTATCCAATTGAAATAACAACTATAGCAGATATTCCAGCAAACACAGGCTTAGGATCTTCGAGTGCTTTTGCAGTTGGTTTGGTAAATGCGCTATATAGTCTAAAAAATATTAGAGCTAGTAAATATGAAATAGCCTCAACTGCTGCAAAATTAGAAATTGATATATTAAAGAGAAATATTGGAAAACAAGATCATTTTAGTTCTTGTTATGGTGGAATGAATATTTTTGAATTTAATAAAAATGGAAAAGTTGAAGTAAATCCATTGCCAATTAGTGTTAAAAATAGAATTAAGTTGCAAAATAATTTAGTTTTTTTCTATACAAACTTACAGAGAGACGCATCAAAAGTTTTAAGAAAACAAATTAAATTAAATAAAAATAAAATCATTTATTTAGAAAAGATCAAAGATTTGGTTAAAGAATTTGAAAAAATACTTATCTCAGGAAAAAATTTTGAAAAACTGGGAAATTTATTACATTTAAATTGGGAGTATAAAAAAAAAGTTAACGAAGACGTAAGTTCTAAAAAAATAAATAAATTATATGTAGAATCTAAAAAATTAGGAGCATCAGGAGGAAAAATTTTAGGAGCGGGTGGTGGTGGTTTTTTTATGCTTTTTGCAAAAGAAAAAGCAAAAAAAAAATTAATTAAAAAATTTAAAAAGGAAAATCATCTAAGTATAAAAATTGATACTGTGGGAACTAGACTTACTTACTACGATCAAAGTTTGTAATTTAATAATTTATGAGAATTTTAATTACAGGTGGTTTGGGATATATAGGTTTTTTTACAATTAGAGAATTAATAAAAAATAAAAAAAATAAAATTACTGTAATTGATAATTTTAATAATAATCAAAATATAAAACATTTTAGGGATTTAAATATCAAAATAGTTAAATCTGATTTCAGTAATAAAAAAGTTTTAAAGACTTTATTCAATAAAAATAAATTTGATATACTAATTCATTTAGCATCATATAAAAAAGTACATGAATCGGTAAAAAAACCAATAAAATACTATTACAATAATGTGGTTAAAACAAAAAAACTTTTTAAATTTTGTGTATCAAGAAGCTTAAAAAACTTTATATTTGCTTCTTCTGCTTCTGTATATGGTAAAAATAAAAAACTTATAGTAGAAGAAAGTTTACCATTATCTTCGTTGAGTCCTTACGCAAAAAATAAAATTGAAATTGAAATATTTTTAAAAAAACTTTCTAAAAAAAATAATATTAAATATTTTGTATTGAGGTATTTTAATGTAGCTGGAAGCATATCTAAAAATAAAAATAAATTTAAATTAACAAAAATTAATAATTTTATACATAAAGCAAAAAGATTAGTTCAGTTAAATAAATTTATACCAATATATGGTAAGAACTATTCTACAAAAGATGGAACAGTTATTAGAGATTTTATTCATATAGAAGATGTAGCAAAAATAAATTCAACCATTGTTAAAAAAATAAAACAATTAAATAGTCAGACTTTGAATATTGGAAGCGGTAAAGGAATAACCCTTTTAGATGTTATTAAAATTTTTAAATCTTTATATAAAAATAATATTAAAGTAAAATTTAGTAACAGAAAAAAAGGTGATATAGAAGCAATTATTGCAAACAACAAAAAGATGAAAAAAAGTTTAAGTTTTACCAAAATTCAATCAATATCAAAAATTATAGAGTCCATATAAATGAAAAAAGTAGAAAATTATATTTATTTTATATTTGGGCTTTTGCCAATTTTTCTAGTTTCAGGTCCTTTTTTAACTGATTTTTCCGTTTGTGTTTTGGTAATTTTTTTTGTTTGGTACTTAATTAAAGAAAGTAATTATAAATTTTTAAATAACAATTTATTTTGGTTTTTTTTATTGTTTTATGTATATTTAATAATAAGTGCCTCAATTAACTATCAAAATCTAGTAAAATACAATTTCTTCTTTTATTTAAGATTTATACTTTTTTCATTTTCAATTTGTTTTTTCTTTATTAGAGACGAAAAATATATAAGGATTTTAGTTTATTCTTTAATTGCATTATTTTTTATAATTTTTTTAGATGTAGCTTCTAATAAGTTTTATCAAGAGGGCATATTAGGAGTTCCTACTTATTCAAAATATAGAATTAGTAGTTTTTTTTATGATGAATTAATATTAGGAAGTTTTTTGTTTAGAGCTCTAATAATTTTGAATCCTTTATATTTATATCTTTATAAAGGGAAAAAATACTTATTTTTTTTAATGTTAATTAATTTTTTAACAATATTATGTGTATTACAATCAGGAGAAAGAGCCGCATTATTCTTAATGATTATCTATTTTATTTTAAATATATTTATATTGAATTTTGATATAAAAAAAAAAATAACTATTTTTTTTTCTGCATTAATTATTTTATTATCATCAATATATTTTTCTCCCCAAATAAAAAATAGGTTTTTAGAGCAAACTTTTTTAAAAGTTAATTTTTTAGAAAATCATATTTTATTATTTAAAAGTGCGGTTAATATTGGATTAGATTCACCAATAATTGGAAGTGGATATAGAAGTTTTCAAATTAAATGTTCAGAAGAAAAATATTATATTAATGATTCACCGCAGTGCTCTACCCATCCACATAATACATATATACAATTATTCGCAGAACTTGGAATAATTGGAGTAGTGTTTATTTTTTTGTTTTTTTCTTACTTTTGTTGGCAATATTTAAAATTTTTTTATTTACAAATAAAAAAAAAATTAATTAAACAAAATTATTTATTGTTAACTATAACGGGTATAATAATTAATTTTTTTCCATTTACTACAACAGGTAATTTTTTTAACAACTGGCTGTCTTTTTTTTATTTTTTTCCTATTGGATTATTAATTTTTTTTAATCAGAATATAAAAATTAAAAATGAATGATATTTATTTAACAATCTTTTTTTTAATTCTTAATATAATTTTGTGGAAGAATTTAAATTATATAACTAAAATCTTTGATGTTTATGATATTCCTAACAAAAAACTTAAATTGCACGATAATAAAGTATCATTAATATCCGGATTTTATATCTTTTTAAGTGTATTGTTATTTTTCTTTTTATCAAAACTAGAATTTTTTAGTTTAAAAAATATAATTTTAGATGATTATAAAATAATAATATTTATTACTACAATATTTATAATTGGATATATGGATGACAAAAAAGGTATTAATCCCTTATTAAGGCTCTTTTTATTTACAATTGTATTTACTGTTTTTTTAATTTCTAGTGAAGAGCATATTATAAAAGAAGTTAATTTTATAAATTATAAAATACAATTTAATACAAATTTTAACATATTTTTTACAATTTTTTGTTTTTTGGTTTACTTAAACGCGCTTAACTTTTTTGATGGAATAAATTTACAAGCAGGGTTACATTGTATTTTAATTTTATTTATTTTATTCGTTAAATCTAATTTTAATTTAGAGATTTATATAATAGTCATCTTTTATCTATTTTTTTTATATTATAATTGGAATAATTTAGCTTTTTTAGGTAATTCTGGAACTTATATATCTGCCATAATTATTTCACTTTTTTTTATTAATTTTTCACAACAAAAAATTATTACCGCAACTGAGATTTTTGTACTTATGTCATTACCTGGTATTGACATGATAAGACTTGTTATAGTGAGAATTTATAAAAATAAAAACCCATTCAAAGGAGATTTAAATCACTTGCATCATTTAGCAAAAAAAAAAATAGGTTTATTTAAAACAAATATGATTATTATTTTCTCACAAGTTATAAACTATTTAATATATATTATTTTTTTTAATGATTATTTATCTTTCTTCACCTCAGTATTAATTTATATAGTTCTATACACTTTTTTCATAAATGATAAAAATTTGATAAAAAAAAATTATAAAAATCTGTGAAAAAAAAGTTGAAAGCAAATAATCTTATTCAAAAAAATGAAAAATAAAATAGTTGTGTTATTTTTTATAATTACACTAATTTCAATTAATATAAAAAATTATATTTCTATGACCTTACAAGCTTCTGGTAAAATAAATTATATAAATACAAATCTTAATGAATATAATTTTATTGCACATGCTGGTGGTGGAATAGATGGTTTGGCATATACTAATACGGTTGATGCTATTTATAATTCAATAGAAAACAATTATAAATTAATTGAATTAGATCTATTAGTAACCGATGATGACATGATAGTAGCCTCACATGACTGGAAGTCATTTAAAAATTATTGTAAAAAATATATAGAAAAAAAAGAATCATATTCTTATAAAGATGTTCGAAAATGTAATAATAATTTAGAAAAAAATAATGAATATCAGCTAGCCGATGAATATTTTATTAGACAGATACTCAACACTTATGGTGAAATGCCAAACGAAGTTACTTTTGTCACAGATCAAATACAAGATTTTAAACTTTTAAAAAAAAAGTTTAAAGGATATGAAAGTAGAATTATAGTTGAAGCACATAGTATTTTAAACTATTTGATTGCCAAAAAATATTTCCCTCTTGTGGCATTAACCTATAATGATGGTAGGAGATATAAATATTTTGTAAAGTTTTTTAATATTGATCTAATAGTAATTAGATCTAGCCTAATTGAAAAATATAAAAATGAACTAGAAGAAATGTTAAAAAATAAAAAAATTGTTTTTTCTAATACAACAAATAATAAAAAATTTATTAATAAGTATTTAGGTAAAAATGTTACTGCTTTTTATACAGATTTTTGGGATATAAAAAATAATAAATGTACAGAAAAAATTAAAGATTTTTCTAACAATTCTCCTTGTCATACTTATTGATTTTTAATTCGTGCAAATAAAAGATTATAAGTATTATTTAATCTATTTGCTTTTGGAAAATTAGACATATTATAAAATTGAAATTTACCTTTTATGAGAGGTAAGAAAGCTGATTTGTAAATAAGTTCGTAATTATTTTTTTTTAAAAAAATAATTATCTTATTTATTTCATGAAATTTAACTGGAATTTTATATTTAAAAAATTTTTGGTAAGTAACAAAAGATTTATTTTTTGAAGCATGAAAATCTTCTAGAATTATGAAATCTGGATTTAGATATAAATATTTTTTTATTTCAGAATTTATTTTTTCAAAATATTGAGCAACAGAACTAAACAATAAAAAACTAATCTTCTTATTTTTTAACTCATTTAAATTATTAATAAATCTTACTTTTTTTAATTTCTTATATTTTTTTATTCCAAGATTAGTTATTTTTTTATTGTCCAGTATTACAATTTTATGATTATTATTTTTTTGAAAGAATTTTTTGTAATAATATTCACCTGCTCCTCCACCAATATCCAATATTAAAATTTTTTTCTTTTGGTAATAAAAATTTAGAATGTTTAATACTGAAAAGAAATAATTATGATTCAATTTTTTTTTAAATTTTTTTTTTATGTGATTTCTATAATCTTCAGTATCCCAAATATTGTACTTTTTGATTGATTTTAAATCTTTAAATTTTTTTTTTATACTATAAAAAATTTGCATTAATTTTTTTATATAACTTTTAAGTTTGATATTAACTTGTATTTCTTTTTTCGATCGTTAAAAAAAATACCATGATTGTTGATATGTGTGCTTCTTATTAAATCAAATAACTTAGAAATTTTAATAGTTTTATTAAAATCTAAATTGATAGCTTTTAGTATATCTTTTTTATAATATATTTTTGTTTTAGGGTTTATTAATTTAATAATTTTTTCTTCATATATTTTTTTTAAATTTCTTTTAAGAAGAATTTTCATTTTTTCTCTAGTTAAATAAAAAACCTTATCAGCTAATATAATTCCTTTAATATTAATTTTATATACATCAATGATTTTTCCAGAATCTATCTTATTGTTCATAAAATGCATTGAGCAGCCAATATTTTTTTTTGTATAAATACTCCAAAACGAAGAATGAGAGCCTTTGACATCAGGTAAAAAACCTGGGTGAAAATTAATTAGACCAAAATCAAATTTTTTAAGGAATAATTCTTTTAATTTGAATTGATAACTAAAAACGAATCCTGTGTTTATTTTATATTTTTGGATTAATAGTGTAATTTTTTTATTTTTATGAGGGTAATTTTCAAAAAAAATATTATTTTTATTTTTTATAAAATTAATTTTTTTTAGAAATTTTTTATTTTGAGTTTTTTTTTTTACTATAATTACTTTAATTTTAAAATATTTTGATTTTTCAATTATTCTTGCCAAATCAATGGAATGTTCTTCGCTATCATCACAAAAAACTAATACATTTTTTTTTATAATCATTTATTTTAATATTAAATAATTTATTTTATTAATACTTCATTATTTATATAGTACTAAATTTACTTTCAAATTATTCTTTACAAATAGCAATCTTTATGTATAAAACTCGTGCCTGGTGATTATTGCGAAAGTGTAATACCCGATCCCATTCCGAACTCGGAAGTCAAGCCTTTCAGCGCCGATGGTACTTTGTCTTAAGACATGGAAGAGTAGGACATTGCCAGGCAAATTCTTAAATGAAAAATATAATCATTGTTACCGGTGGAGCAGGTTTTATAGGTTCAAATTTAATTGAATATTTACTTAAAAAAACAAAAAAAAATATATTAAGTTTAGATAATTATTCAACGGGTGATAAAAAAAATCATATAAATCATAAAAGAGTTAAATATATTTTTGGTAGCACAATCGATATTGAAAAAAAATTATATAGATATAAAAAACAAATTAGTTCTTTATTTCATTTTGGAGAGTTTTCACGAATTTACCAAAGTTTTATTAAATTTGATGAGTGTTATGACTCTAATTCAATTGGTTCAAAATCAGTATTTAAATTTTGTTTAGATAATAATATTAAACTTATTTATTCAGCAACATCAGCTTCCTTAGGAAATGCTGGAAATGATAAAAATTTATCTCCATATGCGTTTACTAAATCAAAAAATTTAGAGTTAATAGATAACTTGAAAAAATGGTTTAAGTTTAGATCAGAGGTAATATATTTTTATAATGTTTATGGTCCAAGACAAATTAAAAGTGGTCCAATGGCTACCGTAATAGGTATTTTTGAGGATAAATATAATAGTAAAAATTCTTTACCAGTAGTTATGCCTGGTACTCAAACTCGTCGATTTACACATGTTCAAGACACTATTGCAGTATGTTTTGAGGCATGGAAAAAAAATAAATGTCTTCATTATAGCATATCTAATAAAAAATCGTATTCCATAAGAGATGTTGCTAAAATGTTTAAGTGTAAAATTACCTATTTGCCTTCTAGAGCAGGTGAGAGGTATGCGTCAGCGTTAACCAGGATTTCTAAAAATAATAAAATTATAAGAAGATATGGAAAAATAGATTTGAAAGATTATGTTTCTTCGTTTATTAAGAGTTAATTATTATGAAAATTAAAAGTTCTTTAAAGTCAATAAAAAATAGAGACCAAAATTCTAAATTAGTTAGAAGAAGAGGAAGAGTTTATATAATAAATAAAAAGAATCCCAAATTTAAAGCTCGCCAAAAATAATATTTTCTTTTATGATAATTGCATCTCAATCAGAAAATAAAGAATTAGAAAAAAGAATTTCTATAACTCCAGAAACAGCAAAAAAATATATAAATTTAGGATTTGAAGTTCATCTAAGCGAGAACTATGGAGAACATCTTGGTTTTCAAGAAAATGAATATAATGATTTAGGAGTTAAATTTATTAGCGATGATAAAAAATTAATTGAAAATGCAGATATTATCATTCAAATAAATTTATTAGATGAAGAAAAAATTTCTTATATAAAATCTAATCAAATATTCGTTGGTGTCTTGAACCCCTATGAAAATAAAAATAAGCTTGATGAGTTAATTAGAAAAAAAGTTAATCTATTTTCTTTAGAGTTGTTACCTAGAATAACAAGAGCACAGTCTATGGATATACTTTCTTCTCAAGCAAATCTAGCTGGTTACAAAGCTGTGATAGAATCTTTTTCAACTTTTGAAAAAGCTATACCAATGATGATGACTGCGGCAGGGACTGTGCCTGCAGCAAAAGTATTGGTAGTTGGTGCGGGAGTTGCTGGTTTACAAGCAATAGCGACCGCTAAAAGAATGGGGGCTATTGTTTTTGCAACAGATGTAAGATCAGCATCAAAAGAGCAGGTTGAAAGTCTGGGAGGAAAATTTTTAACTGTAGAAGGAAGTGAAAATTTAGAAACAGAAAGTGGATATGCGAAGGAAACTTCTGATGAATTTAAAAAAAAACAGGAAGAATTATTGGGAGAGACTCTTAAAAAAATTGATATTGTAATCTGCACAGCACTAATACCTGGAAAAAAAGCACCATTAATTATTAAAGAACATATGCTAAAAAATATGCAACGGGGATCTGTTATATACGATTTGGCTGCAGTTCAAGGAGGTAATGTGGTATTTTCTGAAGTGGATAAAATTATAGAAAAAAATGGAATTAAAATAATGGGAGAAAGAAATATTTTAAATAAATTGCCCACTTCTTCCTCTAGTCTTTATGCAAAAAATGTATTTAACTTTATTTCAAATTTATATGACAAAGAGAATAAAAAAATTAATATTAATTTAGAAGATGAAATTATTGCTAAAACAATAATAAAATAAATTTATGGATATAGACCCATTTATATTTAGACTAAGCATTTTTATACTTTCTATTTTTATAGGATATTATGTTGTTTGGAGTGTTACCCCATCTCTACATACTCCTTTGATGTCAGTAACAAATGCAATTTCATCTGTAATTATAGTTGGAGCTATAATTGCATCATTGGCAGGAGAATCAAAAAACGTATTTGATACAGCTAACATTTTTGGTTTTTTAGCAATAATTTTAGCAGCTGTTAACATTTTTGGTGGCTTTTTAGTTACTCAAAGAATGTTAGCTATGTATAAAAAAAAAAAGAAAGATAAAAAATGATTTCAGCAAATCTATTAGCAGTATTTTATCTTATTTCAGGAATACTATTTATTTTAGCTCTTAGAGGGCTTTCATCTCCAGAAAGTTCAAGGAAAGGCAATTTATTTGGAATAATTGGAATGGCCATAGCTATTAGTGTTACTATTATTTCTGTAGGAAATTTTTCGACAGGTTTTTTATATTTAATGATCTTAATGTTGATAGGAGGATCTATAGGAGCTTTTATAGCTTTTAAAATACCAATGACAGCAATGCCAGAACTTGTGGCAGGTTTTCATAGCTTAGTTGGGCTTGCTGCTGTTTTCGTAGCTATTTCAGCTTTTCTTAATCCTGAAGTATTTAATTTAGGTACTCCAAACAATATTAAAGTAGCAAGTTTAATTGAAATGTCTCTAGGAGCTTCTATTGGGGCAATTACTTTTACAGGCTCGATTATTGCATTTTTGAAATTAAGAGGAATAATGTCAGGCTCACCCATTATTTTTACTGGTCAACATTTTTTTAACTTAATTTTAGGAATTGCTTTGGTTGGTTTAATATTTTTTTTATGCAAAACTCAATCAAGTAATTTATTTTGGACTGTGATTATAATATCATTTTTAGTAGGGATATTGTTGATCATTCCGATTGGCGGCGCCGATATGCCTGTTGTAATTTCGATGCTTAATTCTTACTCAGGCTGGGCAGCTGCTGGAATTGGATTTACTTTAGAAAATACAGCATTAATAATCACAGGGGCGCTAGTAGGATCTTCTGGTGCAATTTTATCTTATATAATGTGTAAAGGAATGAACCGTTCATTCTTTAATGTAATACTTGGTGGTTGGGGCGCAACAGATCAATCTTCTTTAGATAAATCTAAAGAACAAAAACCAGTTAAAAGTGGAAATGCTGATGATGCAGCATTTTTAATGAAAAATGCATCTTCAGTTATAATAGTTCCTGGCTATGGGATGGCAGTTGCACAAGCTCAACATGCATTAAGAGAGATGGTCGACACTCTTAAAAAAAATAATATTAAAGTTTCTTATGCTATCCATCCAGTAGCAGGAAGAATGCCAGGTCACATGAATGTTTTATTAGCAGAAGCAAATGTACCTTATGACGAAGTTTTTGAACTTGAAGAAATAAATAATGATTTTCCCAATGCAGATGTTGCCTTTGTTATAGGAGCAAACGATGTAACAAATCCTGTTGCAAAAACCGATCCTCAAAGCCCAATTTATGGCATGCCAGTATTAGATGTTGAGAAGTGTAAATCTATTTTATTTGTAAAAAGAAGTTTATCCCCTGGATATGCTGGCATAGACAATGATCTATTTTATAGAGATAATACATTAATGCTTTTTGCAGATGCAAAAAAAATGACAGAAGATATAACAAAAAATTTATAGGTTAAATTTGAAAACTAAAATATTTTGTGACATCGCAGATTTAAAATTAATTAAAAAGTTTAATAAAAATAAATTAGTTAAGGGTTTTACCACAAATCCAAGTTTGATGCGTAAAGCAGGTGCAAAAGATTATAAGCTATATTCAAAAAAAATACTTAAAATATGTAATAAAAAACCCGTATCATTAGAAGTTTTTGCTGACAACTATGAAAATATAAAAAAACAAGCATTTAAAATTAAAGACTGGGGAAATAATGTTTATGTAAAAGTGCCAGTAACCAACTCAAAAGGAATTTTTATGGGGAAAATAATAAGAGAATTAAATAATCAAAATATTAAAATTAATATTACAGCTGTATATAGCTCTAAACAAATAAAAAAAATTTTTAAAATTATAAATAAAACTTCAAAAGTAATAATATCAATTTTTGCAGGAAGGGCTGGAGATACTGGAAAAGATCCAATACCAGTATTTAAAGAAAGTTTAGCTTTGTCAAAAAAATATAAAAATGTCCAAATACTTTGGGCAAGCGTTAGAGAGCCCTATAATTATTTGCAGGCAAAACAATTAGGATGTCATATAATAACAGCACCCCCTACGATTATAGAAAAAATTGAAAAATTTGGAAAATCTTTTGAAGAATTAACAATAGAAACCGTAATTAGTTTTTTAAAAGATAGCAAAAAATCTAATTTTAAAATATGATTTCTTCAGTAATTTATATTTCTGTGTTAAAATTAGTTATAATTAGAATTTACTTATGATAAGTTTAAATAAATTTGCTAACAAGTATGTTAACAACCTATCAAATTCGATATTAGATTCTAATCTAAAAAATTTAGAGCTATCAATTAAACAGATCTTAAAAACAATAAAAAGAGATGGTTCAATTTATGTATGTGGCAATGGGGGTTCAGCAGCTATAGCAAATCATTATGTGGTTGATTTTTTAAAATTTTTTAGAGAAAACACAAATCTAAAACCAAAAATTTTAAGTTTATCGAATAATGTTGAGACAATTACAGCAATTTCTAATGATATTAACTACAATAAAATTTTTAGCTATCAAGCAGAGAATTATTGCAACAAAAAAGATCTTTTAATTATTGTAAGTTCATCAGGTAACTCACCTAGTATTATTAATATTTTAAAATTTGCCAAAAAAAAAAAAATTAGAACA
>TARA_B100001175_G_scaffold96326_1_pt1 | contig 33341 bp, 36 predicted proteins | sample TARA_B100001175 | Tara Oceans TARA_B100001175
AGTTAATTTGTGCTGAACAAGTGGATGCTCTACAACATGTAATCCGTTTATAGTTTCTTGATCCATGAGACAACAATAGGCGATAGTAATCAATTCCACGTTACGGATCCAACAGATTTATGAGTAATTTTTATTGATCTATTTCTTTTACGAGCTAGATTGCTCGGTTAGTTTGTTTATTTTTTATCTGGATGATTATGACGGCAAAACCTTTAACTATTTGGGAAACAATAGTTCCGAAAAATTGGATTGATTACAACTCTCACATGACTGAGGGTTATTACGGTGTTGCTTTTGCTGAAGCCTCAGATGAATTTCTAATTCACATAGGGTTCGACTCTATCTACAGGCAGGATTTCGGAACCTTTTACACAGTTGAAGCACAGATTCGCTTTCTGGAAGAAGTTAAAGAAGGGTCAAAAATTCACACTGAGACAATCTTAGTTGATTGCGACACTAAGAGAATTCAGCTGCACCATTCACTTTTCGCCAATGAAAATTCAACTCCTGTGGCTACGCAAGAATCAATGTTGCTGCACGTCTCTATAAGTGACGGCATTCCAAGCGCTTCCCCGATCAGAGAACCGTTAGCTAGTAACCTTGAAAAAATAAGTGAGCTTCATTCGGAAATTGACCGTCCTGATTATCTGGGTAATGGAATTAGACAAATACAGCAATGACAATTTCTTCTAATAATTCTACATCTAAAACTCTTCTTGGAATATGGGCTCTGTTTTTAGCTTTTGCTTTTGTGCAGCTAGGTAACGGTATCCAGAGGGTCCTGTTACCTGTGAGAGGGGAAAGCGAAGGTTTCAGTCCTTCAACCATGGGACTTGTAATGGCGTTCCATTTTGCTGGTTATCTTTTTGGAGCAAAATCTGCACCTATAACTTTGCGCTCAGTGGGACATATCAGGGTTTTTTCAGCAATGGCTTCTCTCGCTTCAATCGGCGTCTTGGTTAATTCGGCGTTAATCACACCTTTTACCTGGTGCGGAATTTATTTCATAAGCGGTATCTGCACTGCCACTATTTATGTGGTTCTTGAAAGTTGGTTAAACGATAGAGCCAGTAATGAAAATCGTGGACAAATACTAGGTATCTACATGCTGATAAATCTAGGCGGCAGCGCAGGAGGGCAACTACTTGCCAATTTGGGAGATGCAGGTGGATTCAGAATGTTCATATTTTCTTCTGTTCTTCTTTCTCTTGCAATAGTCCCTATGACTCTTTCTGCTTCATCTAATCCACCCGCCCCTACTACTTCTTCGATGCCTTTCTTGGAACTGTACAAACTTGTTCCTTCCGCTGTGGTAGGAACAACTTTTGCTTCTTTCGTGCAGGGAGGCATGTCGAGTATGGCAATAGTTTTTGCTATCGAAGCTGGTATGTCTACAGGGAAAGCAACAATTTTTGTCAGTGCAGGTTTGACCGGAGCAGCACTTCTACAAATACCACTGGGACGCCTGTCTGACAGGTATCCGCGTCGTATAATTATTCTTTTTTGTGTTTTCATCTCGGCTTCTATTGCGGTAATCCAGTCTTTATTATCTAATTCGAATGATCTTCATATTTTTTTGAACTTGCTATTTGGAGCATTTGTATTTCCCTTATACGGATTATTCGCTGCTTTAGCTAACGATTGGATACCCTCCGAGAAAAGAATTTCCGCTTCTTCTACACTTGTTCTTGCCAGTAGCTCGGGTGCAGTCGTAGCACCAATAGCTATAGGTTTCCTGTTAGGCAACTTCGCACCTTCTTCTTACTTCCTTGCTAATGCCAGTGTCCTTATATTTGTTGGCATATACATTTCTTACCGAACTCGTGTTAGAGAAGCGGTTCCTGTCGATAAACAATCACCTTTCATTCCGTTAGTAGCTCGCTCCGGTCAGATAGCTCACTCTCTAGGACGCTGGATCAGAAACCCTCTTGCTGTATGGCCAAGAGAGAAACCGGAGGACAAATAACATTTATTTTTCTAGAAGGTCTAAAAGTGAAACAAAACCGGGGTCTTTTTCTAGCTGCGAAGGAGAAACTGTTTGCCCGATAAGCGTTCGCCTCCTAAGTAAATCTTCTGAATCGTAGATGAACTCATGATTTTTCATTACTGATATCTCCGCAGGACAGTAGTCAATTTTTTCGCTCAGATTATCTCCTGTTATGCGATCTTCAGAAATGTTTTCTATCACCTCAAAAGAACGTGAACCATGTCGTCGCCAGAGTTTTTTTATCATGTCGTCTTCAATACTATTTTTTCTTGCAGCGTGAAAAAAAATCGACTTTTCTGCCTTAGAGGGCTCTCCATACCAGCGAGTACTGGGTTTTGAAGTTTTGTATCCGAGGTCTTCTAATGAGCTAACGACTTCCTCTCCAACATTTAAGCAGTCAGAAAGTTTGCCTCCAAGCACGGAAATCATTCGATATCTGCGATCACTTTCGACTTCGTGTCGTCTTGATAATTCAGTCCAATCTTTATCATGGTCTACCCCACCCTTTGGTACTACAAGTGGCCTAACTCCAACCCTTTCGGAAATTATGTCTTCTGGCAGTAGTGGCTTGGGAAGTGAAAGCTTTCTATTTGCCTCCGTGAGTAAAAAATCTATGTCGTCACCATTAACCGAAACTTCATGTTGTTTGACACGTTCATCAGTTGTGCCTATCACGGAGCATTCGCCCATTGGTATGACGTAAAAGAGACGCTGTGTTCCATCAAAAAAAGCAAGAATACGTCCTGAGTCCGTCACTCTAGGAACTATTAAATGAACGCCTTTCGAAAAAACAAGATTGCTTTCTGTCTTAGTGTTACTCATATTGCAAATTTTGCTTACTTCTGGACCAGCGGTATTTACAAGCACGTTAGAAGTTGTTTCGAACTCTTTGTCCAATACTTCATCTCTAACTTTTAAGTGCCATTTCTTTTTGAGATATTCAGCATCTAAGACGGTCATATAGTTACCAACTGAAGCCCCTCTCTCAGCAGCATCCACAATCATTTGAATAACAAATCTTGAATCATTGTCAACAATCAAATGGTCAGAATATTCAATTCCTCCAATCAAGTTGTCTTCTCGAATAGAAGGTTCAAGCCTCTTAATTGTTCTTGCTGAACGGTAGCGCGGTCTTTTAGTAGCAAATTGACCGATACCCCAATAAGCATTTGCTCCCATTGTCGCGAACCATGGAGCGAAAGGTGAAGAGGAGTCAAGGGCAGCTAGAAATCTCTTTTCGACTAATCTTGATGGGTAAGCACGAGCAAGTCGATTTCTGGAATGGCATAGTCCCATCACAAGTTTCAATTCGTAACTCTCTAAGTACTTAAATCCACCCCAAACCAGATTAGATGATTCCTGACTAACTCCAGAAGCGAAATCATTTTTTTCAAATAGCGCCACATTGACACCATGAGTCCGTAAAGCTAATGCTGAAACAGCTCCATTAATACCACCGCCGATAATTAACGCATCAAAATGTGTAGATGATACTTCCTGAATATTTTTAGAACGTTTTTTCTCAATTTCTGATGACGTTGATTTCATGAGTTCTTAATTTCATCTCGTGGAAACGCTTTTAAAAAACGCCTGATTTCGACGTTTTTAAATAAACCTGCAATTGCATAAGGATCTTCATCGGCAAAATTCTGCACCTGAGAAATGCTTTCCATTTCAAGCACAATCAAAGAACCGCACATACTTCCTTCATCATCTAAAAGAGGACCAGCAAAGACTAACGGTGAATTCGCCAAGTATGCCAGATGCTTCTCTCGGGTATCCATTCTAAGTTGAATAGAATCTTCTTTATCCAACGCGTAAATAGCAAAAAGCATTTCTACCTCCTCTCAGATCGTACCCTTTGATTTATAAACAAAAGTTAGTTATTTCTTCCAGTAAAGATATTCTTTGAGTAAAAAGGAAACTATGAATTCTGTTGAATTACTGATTGGTGGATTAGATTTTGGCGAAGGGCCCCGATGGCGTGACGGTCTACTTTGGTATTCAGATTTTTTTCAACATCGTGTATACACAGTTTCACTTAGTGGACAGCGTGAGACTGTCTTGGACTTAGGGAGCGAACAACCATCTGGCCTCGGGTGGCTACCTAATGGTGATCTACTTGTTGTTGGAATGTTGGACCGTAAGGTGTTTCGCTATGACGGGAACCAAACAACCGTACACGCTGATTTAAATGACATAGCTACTTGGCATTGTAATGACATGGTTGTTTCAAAAAGTGGGATTGCCTATGTTGGCAACTTTGGTTATGACTATGGTTCAGGAGCCCCCTCTGTAATGGCAAACCTAGCTGCAGTTCATGAGGATGGAACAAAGCAAGTAGCTGCAACTGGTCTCAACTTTCCTAATGGTTCGGTAATTACACAAGATGAAAAAACCTTGATAGTAGGAGAAACTTTTTCGTGTCAATACACCGCGTTTTCAATTCACTCAGACGGGACTTTAAGTGACAGTAGGATTTGGGCTGAAATGCCAGGACGCCTCCCAGATGGCTGCACATTAGACAATGAAAATGCAATCTGGTTCGCAGATGCATTTTCTTCTCAGGTCGTCAGAGTTATTGAAGGTGGAGAAATAACTGACGTCATAGATCTACCTCAACGAACTTTTGCTTGCATGTTGGGTGGCGATGACGGTAAAACACTTTTCATTCTTACCGCTACCAGTGATCCTGAGACGGGAATCGAATCGGGCAAGGGTGCAATCTATACCACCCAAGTAGAGGTACCTCACTCTGGGACTCCGTAGCACCTACTCTGGAAATCTAATCAAGGGAATTATTCTCTCTGTACGATCCTGATAATCGTTATACCACGCTCTATCTTCACAAAGTTGATTCCAAATTAGATCGCGTTCTTCGCCTTCTAAAATTTCAGGAATTGAAGTGTATTCACCGATTTGTGTTCTAATTTTTACTTCACCATTAGAGTCCCTGTCACGTAGATTTGCTAACCAATCAGGCTCTTTGTCCGCTCCAGCGAATGAACCAACCACTACTCTGTGTCCATCTAAATCGCACCAAATTGGAAGTGCGCATTTATGTTCTTTTCCGGAACGTCGGCCAATTGTTGTGAGAATAATATGGTGCATACCTACCTGCTGCCACACGTTGTCATCATTGCTAGCTTCTAATGCTTCAACATGAGCGTGTGAAATTTCAACAATTTGGTCGTGTGTTGGTGTATCCCAAAATTGTTCAACTTTCTGGTTCTCGTTTTCCATATCAAATTCGCCTATCTTCATCTTTCCAATATGGTTCCCTCAAAGGCTGTTTTTGAATTTTGCCTGTTCCAGTTCGAGGTAACTCGTCTAAAAAATCTATTGATCGCGGAGATTTATAGCCAGCTAAATTCTCTCGACAATATGCAACTAATAGTTTTTCTAATGAATCAAGATCAGTATCTTCTCCTGGAACCACTATTGCTTTGACCTGCTCACCGAATTCTTCATCTGGAACGCCTATCACTGCCACATCTTTAACGGCAGGATGACCTCCAAGAACACCTTCTATCTCAGCGGGATAGATATTAACCCCACCAGAAATAATCATGTCAATTTTTCTATCGCTCAACCATAAATAGCCATCTTCATCTAAAAAACCGATATCTCCAAAAGTGAAGACCCCCGGTTCTAAGTGTGCCGCTTCAGTTTTTTCCGGAGCATTATGATACTCAAAATCAGTTCCCATCAAATTTCTAAAGTAAAGTGTTCCTTCTTCTCCATTTTTGCAACGGTTCCCAGAGTCGTCAACTACTATCACTTCAATGGTTTCAAGGGGTTTGCCTAAACTTCCTCCTCGTTCCAACCATTCTTGAGAACTTACGAGTGAAATTATTCCTCCTTCAGTCGCACCATAGTATTCAGTGATTTTTTCACCAAACCAATCAATCATTTGTGTCTTAACTTTTGGAGGACATGGTGCTGCACCATGTAAAACTGTTGCAAGGGATTCGCCATTAAATTTTTTCTTTTCATTATCAGACAAATCCAAGAGTCTTTTAAATTGTGTGGGTACTAAGTGAACGTTGGTCGCTTTATACTCATCTATCATTGACAACAAACCTGCAGGATCAAATTTATGTTGCATAGCAACTGAAGAACCGGCAATCATAGGAAGCCACGAAAACGCCCACTGCGCTGAATGATACACAGGGCCGCAAAGAGCTGTCACACCTGGCACTGGTAACATTGCGGCAAATCCAGCGGCTACTAGTTGCATAACTTCTGGGGTGACATCAGGACCAGATTCTGTCAAACCGCTTCTAACCCCTTTAGGTCTTCCAGTAGTCCCTGATGTATAGAACATCGGCCCTCCGAGGAGTTGATTATCGGGTTCTTCGTCTGACTGACTGGTCAGATATTCTTCATAATCAACAAAGTTAGAACTGGGATTTCCTCCTGCCTGTAAAACCAAAGACACGTTATGGGAGCGGGGATCCGTAAGACTTTTTTTGACTTCTTCCTGAAAACGTTCGTCAACCATAACTGCTTTACAATCTGCATCTTCGAAGACGTAGGCGAGTTCATCAGCAACCCAGTGCCAATTAACTGGTACATAGACCAGACCGGCATGTGCGCATGCGAAAGAGGTTTCAAACCACTCCATTCTGTTCCCCGCTATGATTGCAACGGAATCTCCCTGTGTGAGGCCAGACTGTCTGAAACCATTAACAAGCGAATTAATTCGTTTATCAAAATCTTTCCAACTTATCGACCCATTGTCATCCACTAAAGCAATTTCATCACCCTTAGTTTCCGCGAAGCCTTTCATTAAGATTGACATATAACTACCTTCCGTCTATAACGAAACTATCCTCAATTCATCGACTTATTTCAATCGGAGTTTTGACCATAAATGATTTTTTCGTGGCAGGCTTGATATATGAGCCTTGAAATTTCTAAAGATACAGAGTTGGAGTCGGCTAGTAAAACCTTTTCGACCTCAATGGTGATTTCTGGAATTAGATGCACGTTATCGTACGTAGTGTTTCCTTGGCTTTTACCTTTTCTTGGAGTGGCAGGTGGCATCACAGCGGGGCTAGGCCTACCTATTGGCCTAGTTGCAATTTTTTTCAATGTGTGGAGCATTCGTAGATTTTGGAAGAGTGACCACAATCTGAAATGGCTTGTTGCGACAATAAATGTATGTGTAATTATTCTTCTGTCAATTCTTGTGGTTCTTGATATTTCTGAACTTTTATCTTGAAGTGATTAAATACATGTCAGCTGCGAAAAAAATCTTAACTAAAGCAAAAAAAGCAACTTTAACTCTTCTCGGTTTTATATGTGTAGTGATAGGGATTATTGGAATAGTGGTACCTGGACTTCCGACAACCGTCTTTATGATCATCGCTGCTTGGTTATTTTCAATTTCAAATCCACGTTTTGAAAAATGGCTTCTAGGACTTCCTAAAATTGGTCCTGCTGTTTCGAATTTTCGTGAAGGTTTAGGCATGCCGAGGAGGGCAAAATTCTTTGCACTCTCCTCGATTTTCATATTCACTGCTCTGGCAACAACCTTGATAATAGAAAACCTTTTTGTCAGGTTACTTGTAGTCGGTGTGGCTATTGTCGGAATTTGGTACATACTCGTCCGTGTTCCAACTCGTGAGAAAATTACTGGTAGGAATTAGAGCTTGCTTGATTTTAAATATTGAAAAATTCTGAATAGTCGGGCCCAGACCTCAGAGAGTGTCCGCCATCAATAGTAAATGTTTGACCAGTAATCCAGCTCGATTCTGATCCGAGTAAAAATTTTACGAGGGAAGCCACATCCTCAGGCTTACCAACTTCGCCTAATGGGATGTTCTTAACATAGCTATTAAAGATTTCACTGTCACGTGGAATCACTTCCATTATTTCTGTGGCTATGAATCCCGGCCTAACAGAATTAAATCTTATTTTCAGATGCCCATACTCGTCAGCCGCGTTTTTCATCATCGTTTCAATTCCTGCTTTTGAGACTGTATAAGCGCCAAAATAACGGTGAGTAAGATTGGAGGCAATTGAAGACATGCCTATAAAAGACCCTCCACCGTTATTAGCGAGATAAGTAATCGAATGTTTTACACAATGCATAGTGCCTAAAACATTTAATTTTAGAGTGTCTAGATACTGATCTGCATTGAGACTCTCGTAAGACCCAAGCCCAACCGCTCCACCAGCGTTAGCCACAACCCCATCTAAACTTTTTAAAGATCCAGCTGCTTTTGATAAACATTCTTCAACAGACTCTTCCTCGGTCACGTCACAAATCAGATATTCGACTTTCGTGTTATGAGCTGCCTGAATTTCTTCACTGGCTATTTCAAGAGTTTCTAAAGTTCGTCCACAGATAATTACATCTGCGCCATCTTCTGCTAGCGACTCTGCACATGCACGGCCAATACCGGTGCCTCCTCCCGTGATTAAAACTCGCATCGATTCACACCTTTTCTATTCAAATTGGGAAAATTTAATACTAATAACTTCAAATGCGATACTATAGGACTTGTCATACGGGGAGCTCGGACCATCCGAGTTGAGAGGACTGAATCCAATTTTGGAGGGCAGTTGACCCGAATACCTGATCTGGATAATGCCAGCGGAGGAATAGTGAAAAGATACTTAAAGTTTCCAGCAGTAATAATATTTTTTGGAGTTTTTGCTTGTGGAAGTTCCGAAATATCTGACAAGGAGATTAATGGGTCCTCAATAACTCTCCTAACACATGATTCATTTGCGGTCTCCGATGGTTTATTTGATATCTTCACCGCCGAAACTGGAATCACGGTGGAGCAACTATCTTTAGGTGACACAGGTCAATTAATCTCAAGCTCTATATTGACGAAGGAAAACCCACTAGGTGATGTTGTTTTCGGAATCGATAACACTTTTCTTAGTCGAGCACTAAACGCCGATATTTTTGATCCTTACACATCTTCACGTAACTCTAAATTAATTGATGGATTGAGTTATGAAAACTCTGACTATTTAACCCCTATTGACTACGGACATGTTTGCCTAAATTATTGGAAGAGCGCGTTTGGGGATTCTTTACCTCCGCCGAGCAATATGAAGGATTTACTTGAACCCTCATACGCCAGCTCTTTAGTCGTTCAAAATCCCGAAACGTCATCGCCAGGTTTGGCTTTTTTATTAGCAACTATTTCTTACTTCGGTAGTGACTGGGTCAATTTTTGGAAAGTTCTAAACCAAAATGGTGTCACGGTAACAAGTGATTGGGAAAGTTCATATTATGGAGATTTCATTGCTGGAGGTGGGGAAAAGGCGATAGTAGTATCTTATGCTTCAAGCCCAATAGCGGAACTTATCTATTCAGATCCACCCGTCGAAGTTTCTCCTACGGAAATAATTGAAGATTCTTGTTTTAAACAAATTGAATATGCAGGGATCTTAAAAAATACTAAAAAGCGATATGAAGCTGAGCTTTTAATTGACTTTTTATTATCACAAGAATTTCAAGAAGACATTCCTCTAAATATGTTTATGATGCCAGTTTCTTCTGAAGCTTCTCTGCCGAACCAGTTCGAAAATTATCCGGTGATAGCTACTGATTTGAATGCGATCTCTCCGTCTGAAATCGAGACAAATCGAAACAATTGGACTGAGATTTGGACAGAAACGGTGCTTCGCTGAATTCTTTCTTTCGGGTAAAGCAGTGGGCTATTGTCCTGTTACCGGTTTCTTTTCTTGCTCTATTATTTTTTCTACCTATTTTTCAAATTCTAAAAGAAGCCTCAAGTTATTCTTTTTCTCCTGTTCGTGAGATTCTCGGCAACACAAGATTTTGGTCAATCACTTGGTTCACTCTCTGGCAAGCTCTTTTGTCAACTATTTTCTCGATTATTTTTGCATTTCCTGCTATTTACCTCTTTGCGAAGTACGAATTTAAAGGGAAAAAGATCATTCGCTCGTTAATCACAATTCCTTTTGTATTACCTACCGTTGTCGTTGGAAGTGCTTTTACAGCTGTATTCATGAAACTTAATCTTGATGAAGGTTCAATTAATTTACGCCATACAGTATGGGCAATTTTGATCGCTCATACTTTCTTTAATGCATCTATAGCAATTCGCGTAATCTCCACTTATTGGGAAGGACTGAACGAGAACCCAGAGAATCAGGCTCGAGTGCTAGGGAGTAGCAGGATAAGTACTTTTTTAAAAATAACTCTTCCTCGGTTAAGCCCTGCTCTGTTTTCAGCCGCAACTACAATATTTCTTTTTTGTGTTACTTCATTTGGAATAATACTTATTCTTGGAGGCCCAAAAAATTCAACAATCGAAACAGAAATTTGGAGACAAGCCATATGGCGTGGTGATGTGAGCACAGCGAGCGCTTTTGCTGTAATTCAATTAATATTCGTTATTTTATTGTCTTGGACTCTAATAAAAGCTGAAAAGAAGACATCTTATAGCGAAGAGCTTTCCAGGGGTAAACAAAAAAAACCTCGTAAGCGCACTTTGACTTTTCATTTCATTTATCTTTTCTGTTTGTTTGGTCTACCTGTTTTCGCCCTTCTTGAAAGATCATTAAATACGGGCCCTTCAGGCTTGTTTGCTTTTTTTACAGGATTAACGAAGCGGACAAATATTATCCCCATAACTCCTATCGCCTCCCTATGGAACTCCATGCGTTTTGCTCTTCTAGCTACGCTGATAGCGCTCCTTATTGGATTAGCAGCTTCTACAATCATCGTGCACGGAAATAAAAAACTTTCTACTTTTTTAAATGTCTCCACTTCCATTCCTCTAGGTATCTCAGCTGTGACGATAGGTTTTGGCATTTTTCTTTCTTTTAGTGGCCCCTTAGCAGATTTACGAAGCTCTACGTGGATGATTCCAGCGCTTCATGCACTTTTAGGTGTTCCTTTTGTTGTTAGAAGCGTCGTTCCCGTAATGAGACGTATCCCTACGTTATTTTACGAAAACTCACAACTTCTTGGTGTGAACCCTATTAAGAGCTGGTTCGATATCGATTTAAAGCTCTCGTTTCGCTCGCTTCTAGTCGGGGGTGGCTTTTCTTTTGCTATCTCCTTGGGCGAATTTGGAGCCACTTCATTCTTACCGAGAAACCCTGACACCCTGACAGCTCCTTTAGTTATCTACAGGCTCCTAAGTACGCCGGGGCAAGAACTGCGCGGTCAAGCGATGGCACTTTCGGTTATCCTGGCTTGCATCACAGCTCTGAGCATTTTGTTTATAGAAACTATGAGAAACTATGAGAAAAATTGACTAATTCTCACTAGTTTGTTTAATCAAGGCAAGTTGCCTACTTTGAGCTACAAGGCAACCCTCGCTGTCCCAAAGACGCCCTGTCTCAATCATGCTCCCGTTTTGTAAATCATCAGTAAAAAAGTGTCCCATTATCCATCCTTCCTTCGGAAGATTTCGCACCTGAACGGTTATTTCGACTGTAGGTACCCAACCCACCCTTCCAAGTTTTGAAAATATTGAAGGTGGAAAAGCATCAGAAAAAAGTGCTAATCCTAATGAATCAACTGGAGCTGAGTCAGAGAATTTTATCCACCCATATAAGTCTGAGGTATCAGAATCACTCTCCATACCCGCCACACGAACATCAACTCGTTTTTGGATTGATAACTCGACGCCCTGATTTTCTGCGGATCTTTTTGCGCACTCCTCTGGAGGAGGCATAAAAGGTGGCTCGATTTGAATTCTTGGAAAAGCATTAGCTGGTTTCTTTAATTCGCCAAACGCTGCTACGACCTGCATAGAGGTTTTTCCTCTTTGTATGAGTGAAGCAATACTAGTTGAAATGCTGCTTCCTTCCCGAAGAATAAGTGACTCAACTCTTCCTTCTTCACCACTCACTCCTGGCCGTAAATAGTGAGCATTCACCGATAGTAAGGTTTTTATTCCTACTTGTTCTTGCATAGCTCTCAAAACAACCGCCAAAAGGTAACCACCATTTGGTATACCGGCAATATTCCAGTTTTTATTCAAGTTTCCCGTCCAACTATTTTCACTTACTCGTTCGAAAGTTGTCTCATCTAAAAACTGTGAAGTCATTTTTTTTACCGGAATCTTTGATTAAATAACAACTCTTAGAGCTTCATTTTCGATGCGGAAAGAGATATTTGAGAACTTACCAACCTTTTGACCATCAATTTGAATATTTATCTTTTTCGTAAAAGAAAATTGTTCAGATTTAATTCTTCTATATTTAATCCCTGGATGTGGGATGTGAGTTCCCGTGGAAACACGCTTTATTGCCTTGAAAGTTTGAATTGTAGATAATTCAATTTGCAACATGTCAAATTTTCCGTCACCGGGGTGAGCTTTTGGTGTTGGATTTGTTTTTCCATAATGGGCGACATTAGAAATAAAAATTTTATTGCCCTTGAGTAAACTCCCAATCAACATGTGGGCACAAAACCAGTGAATTTTACCATCAAGTAATGCGCACCCTAGATCTACATCCAGAGTAGTGGCGCTCTCTCCATAGAGACGCTCTTCGTCATTGCGTCCACCAAGAGTTCGCCACAAGTCACCACCTAATAACCCAAATACGGGTAAGTCAATTCCGTCTCTTTTGCAGTCAGTAATTTTTTTTAAGAGTTCTTTGTTGTCTTTAACGATCACACCGTCGGCTGGTAGTGGCGCTAGAGATCCCCAATTTCTACCTTTCTCGATGTTCATCTTCAGACCTTTTCCTATAGTACTTTTGATTCAAATTCTGCATCTAATGAAACAACTCCTCTTTCCATCAACTCAACGGTTTGTAAAGCTAGCTTTGCCGTCTCAGGAGGTACCAAATTAGAGATTTGTTTAAGTAAGTCAATTGATAGACGTACATTTCTTACAAATTCCCCTCCGGTAAATTCTTTTGTCAGAACTTCACCTAAAGTGCGGCCAGAAACCCAATCAAATACAACTTTTGCGAAACCTGAATCTGGACGTGAATTTGATTGAATCCCAAATCTGGCCTCTGTTCTTTCAATTTCATCGTTCAACAACATCAATTCCGTGATGCTTTCGTTTCTAAAATTTTCTGATCTTACACTTTTTCTTCCGCGTGTTTCATTTCCTCTGCTTCTAAAAATTAAGCAAGAAACTAAAGCAGCCAATTCTTCAGGTGGCTGCCCATCAAAGATCCCATCAGAAATAGCTCGTGTGACCAAAAGATCAGATTCATTGAATATCTTTGTTAAAGGCATGCCGATTTCAGTCAAGCTCCAACCGTCAGCTAATCCGGTTGCTTGCAATACATTTCTGCGAAGTTGAACCTCTTCAAGAAGTCCAGAATTTATATCTCTGGTATTTCGAACCCACTGAAATTGTGCAAAAGAATTCGCGAGCAATTTTGCAGCTTCTTTCTCACTTCTAGTTGATAATAGATTTGCCAGCATGTTGTATGTCGGCGTAAAAGCAGAAATAAGTGGAAAGTCTTTACTAGTTGCTAACTCCACTACTTCATTAAATGACACAAATGGAGACCAGCAGGCAATACTGTAGCCCTCTTCGTCGATTCCACGTCTTCCAGCTCTTCCGGTTAATTGAGTAAATTGGCTAGGCCGAAGTAGATCGTGACTTTCGCCGTTGAACTTGGTCAGTTTTTCTATGACTACAGACTTTGCAGGCAAATTTACTCCTACAGCTAAAGTTTCTGTAGCGAATACCAATTTCAGCAGACCTAAGGAAAACAATTCTTCAATTGTCTGCTTGAACAACGGTAACAATCCAGCGTGATGAGAGGCAAAGCCTTTTTCCAGGGCTTCTAAAAGTGAATCAACGCCTAAAATTTTCTTTTCTTCTACAGTAAGTAATTCAAATTTTTCCTCGGCGTAAGCTCTCGCTTTCTTGCCCTCATTCTTATTGTTAAGTGAGCCAACATATCTAACCATCGCATCTCGAGCTTCATCACACCCTTTCCTACTAAAAATAAAATAGATAGCCGGCAACATTTCTAATTTCTTTAGCTCTGCAACAATCTCACTTCGTCTCGGAGTCGCCCAGCGTTTAGAGTTTCGTTTCTCTCTTCCTTTATAAAAATTTTTGAAGATCTCGCCTTTAGGATTAGGTTTCCCATTTTTTAGTATTTCAATTCTCGTTAATTGATACTCTCTACTTTTTTCTGCAGCAAAAAAATGACCCTTTAATGGGACAGGGCGGGTATCGCGACTTATTTGTACGATGTTTCCTCTCACAGAATGTATCCAATCCCTGAGTTCATCTGCGTTAGAAACCGTTGCCGATAGAGCAACGAGGAGAACTTTTTTTGGCAACGTCAAAATTATTTCTTCCCATACGGCTCCGCGGTATGGGTCTTCCAAGAAATGAACCTCATCAAGAACAACGCCATACAGGTCTTCAGGAACTCCCTTAGAGGAATAAAGCATGTTTCGTAAAACTTCAGTGGTCATGACTAGAATTTTCGAGTCGCTTCTTATCGCATGATCTCCAGTTAAAAGACCTACATTTTCTTTTCCAAACTGATCTGAAAAATCTCGGAACTTTTGGTTGCATAAAGCTTTTATGGGTGCAGTGTAATAAAGATGTTTGGATTCTTCGAGAGCTTTTCTAATCGCATACTCAGCTACGAGAGTTTTTCCACTTGAAGTTGGGGCTGTTACAAAAACTGAATTATTAGCGTTTAACGCCTCTATAGCTTTTTTCTGAAATTCATCAAGTTCGTATTGGAAATTTATTTTCACACCTTTGTCTGCATCCTGCGGTTACGTAAGGAACCTAAAAGTATTGCTATCTCATAAAACAGCACCATCGGTACTGAAAGTATCAATAGAGTAAAAGGGTCTCCGCTAGGGGTCAAAACTGCTACCAAAGCAACGATCCCTACAATTGCATATCTGCGACTTTTCCTTAAAGCACCTGGTGTCAGCACACCAAGCAATTGTAAAAATATCAAAAGTAATGGAAACTCAAATCCAACTCCAAAAGCGACAATCATCTTTATCACAAAGCCAATATATTTAGCAGGTGAAAATACACTCACCAGATCGGGTCCTCCAATTTCAACTAAAAAATCTAGAGCTCGTGGGATGCTCCAATAAGCAAGAAGTGAGCCCGTCACAAATAGCAAAAGACCAGAAAGCACAAAAGGTATTGCCCATTTTTTCTCTTTCGAAAGTAAACCTGGCGCAATAAATCGCCATGCTTGCCAAAGCAACATAGGAATCGAAAGAATAATTCCTCCGTATCCAGCTACTGTAAGCCTGACGCTAAAAGGTTCCAGAGGATCGGTTACTAATAGTTCACAACCGCTTCCAAAAATACGATCAGGATCCGAAGTCTCGCGTATTTGACAATATGGTTCTAGTAACAACTCAAGAATCGTGCCATAAAGAAACCAGCATGCTACTCCCCCTACACAAACCGAGAGAAAAGATATCAACAATCTCTTTCTCAGTTCCTGGAGGTGGCCCAGTAATGGCATACGATTTTTTTCTATACCATTCACTTAACTGCTCTGATCCCCTGAATCGTTACTAATCTGTTGCTCCTGAGACAAAAGTGAGCCCTGAGCTCTGGCTTTTCTTTCAATATCAGGATCTTCTACAGCGCTGCGGAGTTCTTCTTGAAAACTTCTACTCATTCTCTTTGCTTCTTTTAAAAAATTTCCAATTTTTCTAGCGAACTCTGGGAGTCGTTCGGGTCCAAGCACAAGTAGGCCTAAAACCAAAATAACCAGAACTTCTCCGCTACCAATATTTCCCATGTTGTGATCCTACATAATAAGGAACAAATGAATGACATAGCTGCCTCTTTACGGCATGCTTACTACATGGAGGACTTAAACCGAATCGAGGTACCCCCACTGTTGTTCGCTCATCGCGGGGGTAAAGCTGACGCACCTGAGAATACGATCGAAGCATTCAAGTTAGCTCTTTTGAATGGATCGAATGGCCTTGAGAGCGACGCTCAGGTTACCGAATGTGGAAATGTTGTTCTGCACCACGATCGTAAGTTTGGTTCACTTTTTAAGCGAAAAGCCATCAAGAGGTGTGAATTACTTCATCTACCCTCATCTATTCCCTCATTGAGAGATTTCTATACCGAAATTGATGGAGACTTTGACTTATCCATTGATATTAAAGATTCAAAAGCTGTGGAGGAAATTTTAGACATTTCCAAAGAGTTCTTATTTCCTCTTGAAAAACTATGGCTATGCCATCCTGATATCGAAAAAATAGCATTATGGCGTAATTTGGATGAGACGGTAAGGCTTGTGAATTCAACGACGCTTGAACACGTAAAAGAAGGACCTGAAAGAAGGATCGCAAATCTGAGCGAAATCGGTGCTGACGCGTTTAATATGCATTTTTCAGAATGGAATGAAGGCCTTGTTTCACTTTGTCATCGTTTCGAAATTCGAAGTTTTGCTTGGGATGCTCAACTGGGTCGACAACTTAGTTGGCTTTTCAGTATCGGGATCGACGGAGTTTTTAGTGATCATGTAGAGAGAATGACCAACTCTTGGAAACAGTATAAACCCAAGCCTAGAGCCTCTTAAAATCAGCCAAGGGCCATATACGTATAAACGCTCGTCCTTCGATGTCTTCTATAGGAACTGGTCCAAAAAACCTACTATCGCGTGAGTTGTTTCTGTTGTCACCCATTACGAAAACATGGCCACTTGGAATTCTGCAACCGGAAGTTTCTTCGGGACGATTGACACAGTTAACAGGCGTAGCAAATGGATTAATTTCAGTCTGTAGTGGGAGATAAGGTTCTAACAAGAAACCCCTATCAATTTCCATTTTCCCATCTTCAACTGTTACAAATTCTCCTGGTAAACCAATAACACGCTTTATTAAATCGTCTCCACTTTTACTTTCTTCTTGGGTGGAAAAGACAACTAGGTCGCCCCTATTAACGGAGTGGAGATTGTAACTCAATTTGTTTACCAAAATTCGATCGCCTTCAAGAAGCGTAGGGTTCATGGATGGTGAAGGAATGTAATAAGCCTGAAAAAGAAAAGCTTTTATTATTAGCGCAAGTCCAATCGCTCCCACCAAAACGACTGTCCACTCGACTATTGACTTACGAGTTCTCTTGACGACAGACGGGAAAAAATCATCATTCTTAGAGTTTTTGAGAGTGCTCTCTGTAGGCAAAGGGTCAATTATCTGCTCTCCTTCAATGTCTTCAAGAGTCACGATTGATCCACGGAAAGAATCTTCTTCTTTGCTCTCAATCTGGTTATTTTCGGCTTCGTCAAGACCTTTCATTATCGGTTTTGGAGCATCTTCCAGAGAAGGGCTTTTGGTATCCAAAATTTTCTCTGAACGATTCCTGGCTCGCTCTAGAACTTCTTGTGCCCATTTTTCTGTATCGGTAAAACTTTCATTTGTTTCTTCGCTATTAATTTCACCTTCCACATCGATAACTTAGTCGCATTTTATGAGTGTGTGTGACCGCTAAGAGTTATATATCTTTAAGATTTCTCTAGCACCTTTTGAACGAAAGTCACTCTCTATCTCTGCTGGAATTTCTATAAGTTCAGCTTCCGCACCCAAAACCATCAATAAATGCCTAAACCACACTTCTGAAGCAATGGGACAAGATAATCTAATTTTTTCATCTGAAATTTTTTCGAAGTTTATATTCGGAAACCCTTCGATGAGTTGTTTGTCTTTAATTGGTATTTCAATAACCGCTACGGGAAATTGCTCTAGATTAAAAAAATCTTTGTCATCTGAATCGTCAACCGGTTTTGTTTCCCTAACCTCATTTAAAACTTTGATTTCTTTTATTCTGTCGACACGAAAAGTCTTACTGGCTAATGAACTTTTGCAGTAGGCCTGAACGTACCATTTTCCTCCATCAGCGAAGATCTTTTTCGGTTCAATTTTTCGGGTGGAAATTTCGTTCCGCGAGCCAACTAAATATTCAATCTGGATAACGGTTTCATTCTTTATGGATTTCTGAATTTCGAGAAGGTGCTTTGTGGGAGTTGCTAACTTTATTTCTAGAGGATTCTCTGAACCACCATCAAATATGGATAATTTAGTTAGAGCTCTCTCCAGAGGACCCAGTTCATCTTCTATTTCCTCTGGTAGAGATCCGCTGAACGCTATAAGAGCTTCTCCAGCTGCGCGCAATGATGTCAACTCTCTTTTGCTTAATTTCATTGGTTGCCTGAACCAATCCGCATAGCGAACCCATACTCTTTCTTCAGTAATAGAAACTTCAATCAAGCAATCAGGCGTAAATGGGTAAATACCAACAAAAAAAACAACATTTTCGAGATCTTCGATTAGTTCTTTTTGTGGATAATCAAATCTAGCTACCACTTCTTCTACAAAAGGGCCATTTTGACTTTCAATCCAAGGAAGCACCGATAATAAACGTTTGATTCTTTCTGAGGAATTCATCTTTCTCATTGGATCGACTCCAACCAGTCAATTATTGCTTTACGGCACTCAATAGGTTTCAGCAGTTCAGCTGCATCAAGGAAGGAAAATACAAATGTACGAAAAATTTCCCAGTCACGTACGACTTCATGCAAGATTATGGAGCCGTCGGCAAGTTCCTCGTATACGGCCTTCGTTCCTATCACCTCTAGTGCCCACGCAGCGTGACTTTTATTTATTTTCAGTTCTATCAACTTCTCTTCCTCGCCAAAACGCCAGGGAGGTTCTTGTATTATTTCTGAAACTTTGTCACTAGGCTCAAATTTTTCTGAAGTTAATTCGATTTCTCCTTCAATTCGATCAAGTCTAAAATGTCTAATGTTTTGACGATTCTTGTCATAAGCAACTAGATACCACTTTGAACCTGAAAAAACTAGTCGATCTGGATTTACTTCTCGCCTCTCATTTTTGTAATTAAAAAAGATGGTTAAATGCTCGATTAAAGCTTGCATACACACCTCTATCAATGACTCTGATGGTATTTCACTTAATGTCGGTGCTTTACCCTGTAAAACTCCTCCCATTTTGTAAAAAGGTGAATCTAAATCATCTCCTTCTAAATGAACTAAATTTGACGCTAAATGTAATGCTGCTATTTCTTCACTGTCTAATACCGGATGATCTGCTTCATAATCACTTTGGCGTATTCGATAGCCATCTAAAGGTGGATCGGTGGCAGGAATTTGTTCCAAATGAATAGGTATTCCTAAAGCTCTTAGTTCGTCTTTATCTCTTTCAAAAGTACGTCTAAAAGATTCATCATTCTCTGAATAGGCGCCAGGGATACGTTCGCGTATTGTATGTCGACTTAAAGGTTTTTCTGTCGCCAGAAGGGCGGAGATAAGATTCAATAGCCTTTCAATTTTCTTCACAAAAATATATTAGACCCATAAGCTTCTATAAGGAATCAATAAGCTTTTGAACTCTTTCATCTTCAAATCGAAATGGGTCTTTACAAAGTACGGTTCTTTGAGCTTGGTCATTCAACTTTAGATGAACCCAGTCAACTGTGTAATCACGTTTTTTTTCCTTAGCTCGACGAATGAACTCTCCCCTTAGTTTTGCGCGAGTCGTCTCAGGAGGTTCATCCACAGCATGTCTGATTTCTTGTTCATCTAAAATGTTTTCAGTCATACCTTTTCTATTCATATGATAGAACAGGCTTCTGTGCCTATTAACGTCATGATATTGAAGGTCAAGAAGCGCTACACGTGAATCGGCAAGTGAAAGATTGTTACGTTCTCGATATTTTTCTACTAAATGATATTTCGCAACCCAGTCACATTCAGCAGACAACGAGAGAGGGTCATTTTCTAAACGATCCAAGCAGTGTTCCCACATTTTCATAACTTCTTTTTCTTCATTGTTCAATTCGCGCATTTCAGAAAAACGATGGGCTTTCTCTAAAAATTCTTTTTGCATTTCAAGCGCAGATAGTTCGCGTCCGTTAGTTAACTTAACTTTTCGTCTGCAGGTAAGATCATGACTGATTTCGCGAATAGCTCTTATTGGATTCTCTAAAGTCATGTCTCGAAAAATTATGTTTGGTTCTTCCAGCATCCTCAAAAGTAAACCACAGGCGCCGACTTTTAAAAAAGAGGCATATTCGCTCATATTGGAGTCACCTACTATCACATGCAAACGCCTAAATCTCTCGGCATCAGCGTGAGGTTCGTCTCGTGAATTAATAATTGGACGCGACCTCGTTGTAGCACTTGAAACACCCTCCCAAATATGTTCTGCTCTTTGACTGATGCAATAAATCGCGCCGTTTCCACTCTGTAAAATTTTTCCTGCACCGGCATATATCTGCCTGCTAATGAGAAATGGAATCAGAACTTCAGAGTACTGAAGTGACTCGTCATTTCTATTCGTCAAATAGTTTTCATGACACCCATATGAATTACCGGCGGAATCAGTGTTGTTTTTAAAGAGATATATCTTTCCTTCAATGCCTTCTTCGTTCAGACGATTCTCTGCGCTCTTAGAGAGTTGCTCCAATATTCTTTCGCCGGCTTTTTCATAAGCGATTACAGATCTAACGGAGTCACACTCTGGAGTCGCATATTCTGGATGTGAACCAACGTCCAAGTAGAGACGAGCCCCGTTTTGCAAAAAAACATTTGAACTCCTGCCCCAAGAAACAACTCGTCTAAATAAGTATCTTGCGACCTCGTCAGGACTTAATCGCCTTTGCCCATCTACTGTGCAAGTAACTCCATACTCGCTTTCGATTCCATATATCCGTCTCTGCATCTGTTTGGAGACTTAGCGAGCCTCAGGCGAGAAGCTCGTTTAACTCGTCGCCTTCTATTCGAGTAAAGGCTCTTCTGCCATTCCCACGCGAAAGAAGAGCCACCTCTAATTCATTTGATGAAAAGCTTTTGTCGGGTCCTGATAGTGCCTCGGTTGTCAACTTAATACTCTCTTTTAGCGATGTGCCTGCTTTCCAATTTTCTTGAATTCGGTCTCTAATGAGTTCTGCTTCACCACCTATCACTACAAAAGAGGAAGTATCCATAACGGTTCCGTCATAAAGCAAATGAAAGAGTTGGTCGTCTTCCGCATAATCACCTATTTCTGCAACGATCATTTCAACTTCGAGAGGTTTCATCTCATGAGTGAAGTACTGACCTAAAATCTGAGCGTATTGATTAGCTAACCAACGCGCATCCACGTCGTCACGACTAAAAGAATAACCCTTTAAATCAGCATGTCTTATTCCCGCTATTCGTAATTGATCAAACTCGCTGTATTTTCCAACTCCCATAAATCCGATTTTGTCATATATCTCACCAGCTTTTCTGAGAGTTTTTGAAGGGTTTTCTGCACATAATAAAACCCCTTCGGAATATGTGCAGGCGACGGCCGCTCTACCGCGCGATATTCCTTTTCGTGCATAGTCAGCACGGTCTTTCATTAATTGCTCGGGCGAAACATACATTGGCATTGTCATGTTTGCGAATTCCCTCTTTCTGAAATGTTCTGGACCATTATTTCAGTACGACTTTCGAGCTCTTCATCTGAAATACGCTCAAATCCATTTGAGTCAATTTTTGCGACTACAGGAAAAATTCCTCGTAGAAGATCAGGGCCACCGGTGGCACTATCTTCCTCGGAGGCCTCTAAGAGTGCTTCTAATGCAATGTCAATAGCCCCACTAAGACCCACAGAAGAAGAATGCCTCAGTTTCACCACTGTTGAAGCATGTAGACTTCCAGATCCGGTAGATACAAAATCTTTTTCTTCGTACCGACCTCCAGTAATATCAAATTGGAATAATCTGCCTTGTTCTGTTTTTTCTTCGTAGCCTGCGAAAATTGGTATAACTCCTAATCCTTGCATTGCTGCAGGAAAGTTTCCTTTAAGCATAAGACTTAGCTGGTTGGCTTTTCCTTCGAGGCTTAAGGGGGAACCTTCAACTTTCTCGTAATGTTCAAGTTGCAATTGAAACAACTTCACCATTTCCATAGCCGGTCCGGCAGCTCCTGATATTCCTACACCAGAAAAAGCATCTGCTGGAAAAACTTTTTCCATAGTCTTATGGCTTATTAAATGTCCGCTCGTCGCTCTGCGATCTCCTGCCATGAGGACACCGTCGCTATAGCGAATTGCCACAATAGTTGTTCCATGCGTTATCGAATTATTGTTTTCAATTTTTTCTGAAATTTTGTTATGGAATCCAACTTTTTGTAAAAGATTAAAAAAACTAGGACCCGGGTCTTCTGGGGGAGAAAAAATTGGAAGTGTCACGATTAGACTCTACAAGCAGAATTAGCTTGCCTACTCCCCGCCTTTTTGCACATAGTTCTTAACGAATTCTTCCGCATTTTCTTCTAATACTTCGTCAATCTCGTCAAGAAGCTCATCTAACTCTGATGAAAGCTCTTCATTGCGAGCTGAACTGAGCTCACTTGAATCTGTTTCACTTTTACCAGTTTCAGATGCTTTACGTTTTTTCTGTTCGCTTTCAGCCATTTTTATGGACCCCAACTATTAGATTGTTTCCGAAATGCTTTCAATTAACTCTATTACCGTTTCACAGCTATCAATCAGATCTCCTACATGTTGAGAGGTGCCCCGTAAGGGTTCCATCATCGGCACACGTCGAAGATTTTTATCACCTATATCGAAAACTATCGAGTCCCAATTAGCAACTAAGACGTTTTCTGGCCATTTCTGTAAACATTTTCCACGAAAAAACGCTCTAGTTTCATTCGGGGGATTTTCAACAGCTAAAGCAACTTCCTCTGTTGAAACAATTTTTTCTGTTGGGATACGAGCAAAAAGAGACATTTCTGGCCTTAAATCGTGATACTGCAGGTCAAGAGCTGCCAGTTTAAAATCGTCAACTTTTAAACCATGTCTGTCTGCATAAGAATCGATAATCTTTTTCTTTGTTACCCAGTCTAAAACACCAAATAGTTGATCTGGGCTGGATGTCAAAGCAGATAATACTTTTTCCCAATACTCCATAACTTTTATTACGCTTTCGCCACCAACGTTCTCAAAACCAAACTCGTTTATATATTTATGAGAACGTTCATAGATTTCCCATTGCAAAGATAAAGCCGTTGCAGTTTTACCACCTTCCAAACGAATAGGAATCTTCAAAGACATATCGCGCGAGACCTGTCTGAGCGCATGAACAGGATCCTCAATTTTTAATTGATTATCTAAAAAGTTGTCTTCAATCATTGCCATTACAATTCCTGTTGTTCCCAGTTTTAAAAAGTTGGCGACTTCGCAAAGATTAGCGTCTCCAACAATTACATGGAGACGCCGATATTTAAGAGGATCAGCGTGAGGTTCATCCCTAGTGTTGATAATTGGTCTTTTAAGAGTCGTTTCCAAACCCACTTCTTCTTCAAAAAAATCTGCTCTTTGAGTTAACTGGAAAGGTGTTTCCATTCTTTTTTCACCTACAGCTTCACTTCCCACTTTTCCAGCTCCTGTAAAAATCTGTCTAGTTACAAAATGCGTGGTTGCATGTTGAACTATGCGACCAAATGGAATTTCTCTACTTATAAGATAATTCTCATGACAGCCGTAGCTGTTTCCCTTACCGTCTGAGTTGTTTTTGTAAACGATTATCTCTTCGCCGGGGGGAAGAACTTCATTTGCAGCCTTCATCGATTTTACAATTATTTCGTCACCTGCTCGATCCCATCTGAGGAGAGAAAGGGGATCTAAACATTCTGGAGTGCTGAGTTCTGGGTGGGCATGATCGACGTAATACCGAGAACCGTTGGTAAGAACTGCATTAACTAGATTTGCTTCTATTTCAGGCGGTAAGGAACCTATTGGCGCGAAGCCTCGTATATCAATTTCTGGAGTTTCATCTATAAAATCCCAACCCACTCTCGGAGCGTTCGGACCTACACCTTGATCAGATGTCGTGCTTAAATAAGCGTTAATCAAAAAAGAGGACGCACTTATGGGATTTGAGTCTTTTACTCCGCGATGAACTATCCCATACTCGGTTTCAGTTCCATAGATTCTTCGGAGTGCCACAATCGGACTTTAACCCAAGAAAAGAAAAAATTGGACTTAATGAAAAGAACAAACGAAGGTTACAGATACTGACCAGTCGTAACAGCTTCGATGGAGCGCCCTCCGCTATCTTCTGGGGCATCTGGAGCTAAGGTCCGAACGTATACAATTCGCTCCCCTTTCTTGCCAGAAATTTTGGCCCAATCATCAGGATTCGTGGTATTCGGAAGGTCTTCATGCTCTCTAAATTCTTGCCTAACCGCAGTAAGAAGATCTTCAATCTGTAAACCTTTTGTTCCATTGGCAAGATCTCTTTTTATAGCTATTTTCTTTGCTCTCCTGACTATATTTTCAATCATCGCTCCAGAAGCAAAATCTTTGAAATACAAAATCTCTTTTTCTCCATTTTGATAAGTCACTTCAAGGAATTGATTAGCCTCTTCTGTGCTGTACATTGCGGAGACGGCTTCATCAGTCATGGCTTTAAGAGCTTTATCTTTGTCTCCCCCACCTAGTGATTCAATTAGATCAGCATCTACTGGTAGATCAGTTATCAGATATCTGCTAAATATCTGAGCGGCGGCAATCTCATCAGGTCGCTTTATTTTAATTTTTACATCAAGTCTGCCTGGTCGAAGAATTGCAGGGTCGATAAGGTCTTCACGGTTTGATGCTCCTATGACAATAACATTTTGTAAAGTTTCCACTCCATCAATCTCTGCCAAAAGTTGCGGCACGATAGTTGATTCCATATCAGAGCTAATACCGGTTCCACGAGTTCTGAAAAGCGACTCCATTTCATCGAAGAAAACAATAACCGGCCATCCTTGTTCGGATTTTTCTCTGGCTCTCTGAAACACCAGTCTTATTTGTCTTTCTGTTTCACCCACATACTTATTGAGCAGTTCAGGTCCCTTAATGTTCAGAAAATAACTCCTTGCTGCGTGATCGCCGGTGACTTCGGCAACTTTTAAAGCGAGTGAATTTGCTACTGCTTTTGCAATCAGAGTTTTGCCACATCCAGGTGGTCCATATAACAAGATTCCTTTGGGAGCTGGTAATTCATACAAAGAAAAAAGTTCTTTATGCATGAAAGGAAGCTCCACTGCATCAACAATCATTTCAATTTCACGGTCTAGGCCCCCCACATCTTCGTATGTTTCGTTCGGTATCTGTTCCAGAACCAAGTCTTCAACTTCTGGTCGAGGCAGCCTCTCCAATAAGATTCCTGACCTTTCGTCCACACGAACAGAATCTCCACTTCGTAAGCCCAAGTCGTGTAGGCCTTTAGCCATCTCCACTACACGCTCTTCGTCGGTTCTTCCAACCACTACGGCTCTGTCGCCGCCATCGAGAACTTCTTTTATTCTGACTATTTCGCCACTGCTCTCTGGATCGCGAGAGTCAACGACGACCATTGATTCATTAAGAATTACTTCATCACCAATTTTTAAAGTTTCAATTTTCGAAGGTAGAGCATTTACTCTCATTTTTCTACCGGAAGAAGTGACGTCAATAGTTCCATCATCATTTATCTTCACTATTGTTCCATAGGCAGAAGGTGGTTTTGAGAGATTCTCTATTTCGTGTCGCAAGTTAAGAACTTGATCACGAACCGATTCGAGTGTGTCAGTGAGTTTGCCATTTCTTGCCTTTTCTTGATCCAAGGAAGAAAGGATCTCACGATTTTGTTTTCTAAGTTGATTAATTTTTTGAGCATTTTCTAATCTATGTTTACGCAGCTCTTTCACTTCTTCCAGGACAGCTTGGCTTTCCTTCAATATCCCGGATGCAACTTTCTCATCGTCTGAGTCGAATGACTGATGCGGAGTATCTTTTGAATCTGTCATTTAAGCTCCTGAAATATTCGTGTGAAGTAATTCACGATAATACATTTTAAAATTTATGCATAACATTCAGCTAAATTCGCTCCGGAATTGTTACTATTTACCTAAGATAAGTTTTGTTTTCCGGGAGGAATAAGTAAATGAAAGTTTGGATTGATCAAGATCTTTGCACAGGAGACGGATTATGCGAAGAAATAGCGCCAGACGTATTCGTGCTTCTTGACGATGGACTCGCTTATGTTAAAGAGGGAGACAAAGTTTTTGGAGCAGGACCTGAAGGCTTAGCCAATGTTCCTGATAACCAAGTTGAAGCCTGTATCGAATCTGCTGAAGAATGCCCAGGAGAATGCATCTTTCTAGAAGTTGATTAGTAGATCAAGGAATACACATACTGGAACTGCTTAGATCAGGCTCCTCTTCTAGTATTTTCTCCACCTCTGATGACTGCACAGCGTAAGCGGTTGGACTTCCTCCCCTGGAACGTGAAAATATTACTCCAACTACCTCTGAATCATTATTTATAACGGGTGCGCCTGAGAAACCTGCTTCAATTTTCGCTTCTAGGGACAACGCTTCTCTTGATTCACCGGATTGACCAAAAATGTCTTTCCCAACAGCTAGTATTTTTTCTTGAATTTTAACTTCAGTAATAACTTTCTTTCCTTCCTTGGCGTAAGCCACTACTTTCGCCGATTCCTCTTTTTCTGCCTCACCTAAGCTCAAAGGTTTATGCATAAAGTTTTCACTTCTTAATATTGCTAAGTCACTGTTTGGATCAAATGAAATAAATTTAAGAGAAAATCCATTACCGTTATGAAAAATCTCTGGTGAATTAACACCTGCGACTACATGAGCGCTGGTGACTACAACGTTTTCTTGAATAAAAAATCCTGTTCCGTATTGCAAAGAATTACACCCCAAACCTTTTATCTGAAATACAGAGTCATCCCATTCCGAGTCCCTTGCTCCATTATTCAATTTCACCGATTTCTCTTTAGGGCAATCGTCTAGGCAGACATCTGAAAAAGAAGGTTCTTCGATATTTTCCACCAACAACTCACTTTGTGTTTCTTTTTCGGGAGAAGTGCATGAAATGATTGATAAAAAAACAAAATTAAGCAAAATTGCCGAAAGTATTTTCACTTGTGAAGTAATCGTCCTGAACTTATAAAACCCGTATGTGCAACCATTCGGTGGTCCGGCCTAACAGCTTCCCCCTCAACATGCCACCCACGATGCAAAACCTCAATAGTTTCTGTTAAAGAAAATCCATTATTCGCCATAGCTTCACGGACCTTTATTGCTTGTTTTATAGACGGAGTGTAGGCAACAACAATTCCTCCGCTTAAAAGAGCTTTTTTTAAATGAGGTACAACCAGCCACGGTTCAGGTAAATCCAAAATTGCACGATCGAAATCTTGCTCTTCAATACTCTCGTATGAATCTCTTATTTTTACATCATATTTTTTCAGAGAGTCATCACCAAGCATGATTCTTACATTCTCTTGCGCTCTATTAGCGAAATCCTCTCTTAGTTCATAACCAAATACATTTGCTCCACTTCTCAACAAAGACATCGACAATGCCCCTGATCCAACGCCTGTTTCAAAAACTTTTGCATTTGGATAAACATCAGCGATCATCATTATCGCTCCGATATCTTTGGGGTATATAACCTGCGCTCCACGAGGCATCTTTTTTATATACTCAGACATAGATGGCCTAAAAGACAAATAAGTAGAGTTTGAGCTCGAGAGCACTGACGTTCCTTCCTCACTGTTTATTAGTCTGTCGTGAAGAACCACACCAGAATGAGTATGGAATTCACCTCCCTCTTGGAGAGTTACCAGATATTGTCGTCTTTTTGTATCTACAAGTAAGACTTGATCCCCGACCTGATACGGCCTACTCATCGGCTTCCGAATCGCCGCTCCGATTCAAATGAGCAATAGAGATACTTTCGCCTATTCCAACATCTTCAATTAAGCGGTTTGATTTTTTTTCTCTTTTGAGAAGCCAACGCAAAAAGGAAACACTCCATCCAACAAAAAGCAAAGGCGTGAATAGTTTGTTACGTCTAGTTAAAAATCGAAATGTAAAACGAAGAAGCAGTTTACGAAAAGACATTCTCATGACCTCTTGATTTCAACCACGGTAGACAAGAGTTTGCCAGAACGTTTTCCAGAAATAAAAGACCCGAAAATTACAGCAGCTAGTAGAAATGTTGCACCAATAATCAACAGAGACGAAGTATCAGATTCATTCGGGAGTGTTTCTCCAAAAAAATCTTCAAATACTTTTTCAAGATCATTTTTGGAAACTCGTTTATCAGACATCTCTGCTCTTTCTAACAATAAATGACCTAATACTTAAGAACACCACACAAACAAGAAACAGCGACCCACATAAGTAAGGAACCCAAGAAAACCAAGTATCCATTCCATCGATTTCTTGAAGAAAAGCAACTAATCCGATTGAGATGAAAATAAATCCAATTGAAACAGCTAAAGAGCCAATGAAAAGAAAAATAACTGAACCAAAAAGCGACCTAATGGGTTCTATTGTTTCTTGACGAATGTAATTTCGGAGCACATTCAACATGTTGTCTAATTTTCTTTTTGAACTCATACGGTAACGCTATCTTGCGAGATGCCCCAGACCCTCTTATTGGAAAAGTCGATAATTAGCAGTTTCTTCGAGAGTTTCAAGAAACGTTTTTAATAGAGCACACCTTTTAGTCGTGGAATCAATTTCTAACAATTTCTGCGAATCGAGTGGGCTAATTGGAATGATAGAACTCATCTCAAATGAGCCGAAAAGTGGATCGTCTGAGACAACAGTAGAAATTGGTGCCACATCATCGCCTAGTTCTGCAAGAATCGCCAAGACTCTTCTCATGTGACCCACTATTTTTTGCCAATCCTCCAAATCGTATGAACTGATCTCCTCTTCATCGAAAAATGTCACTTCCGCTTTTGGATAGGGTGAATCATCGAGCCATTTTGAAGTTTCAATTCGTTTGGTGCCCTCAGTTATAAGCAACCACCTCCCATCATTAGATTTTTCAAAATCAATTATTTTAGCCAAGGTTCCAACATTCTTACGAATGTCACCGCCTCCAACTTCATTGCCTCGTTCGATCAAAACGACACCAAACTCTCTATCTTCATTAATTATCTCCTCAATCATTAGTTTGTATCGTTCTTCAAAAATATGTAAGGGCAGGATCTGTCGAGGAAAGAGCACCAGGTTAAGTGGGAACATCGGAATAGTTCGTTCACTACTCATGAGTAACCGGTTCCAACAGATCTATTGAAGGACCTTGTGGATACTTGATCATTTCCAGCAAAATTTGATCGTGGAGATATTTGATACGCCCTTTCTCCCCATCAAAATTCGTTACAAAAGCAAAACTTAAACTTCTATCAAAAATAGTGTCCACTGTCCCAGCAAGACTTATAACGCCATTTAATGAACCCGTTTTTCCTTTTACGCGGCCCTCAGCAGGAGTGTCCAATAGTCTTTTTCTCAAAGTCCCACTTCTACCAGTTACTGGTAAAATTTCTTTCAATTCGACCGAGTGTGGACCGCTGTCTAATAGTTCTGTTAAAAGTTTACAAGTAACCCTATTTCCGTAATCAAGGCCAGATGCATCTACCACCGCAGCTGCTTCCATGTCATATCCAGAAAGTTCTAACGATTCAGAGACAATTGTGGCACCCCCGCTCGAAGTGCCAGGCGCCTCAGATCTTGCTGACAACGCTTTGAGTAATATTTCTGCTGTAGTGTTATCGCTCCCCAAAAGCATTTTTGAAATAATTTCTTTCATAGGTGGAGATTCAACTGTAGCTATTTCAAAAAAAGCAGTCTCCGGGGCGAGGCCCTTTGAAGCCCTGCCGTTTACTGTAACTCCATTCTCTTCTAAAATTCCTTTTAAAACACTCGCTGTATGTTCCGCGGGTTCTTCCGCCGGAGTATTAAATCCATTCGACTCTTGAACTGGGTCCCAACGAACGAAGCCAGCATTCAAGGAAAGTGCGCTTATAGGTCCGGATTGCTTTTGCTCTGTGTGCCTAAATCTTTCTGGCCAACTTTCAACAAATCTCATGTCATCAAATAGGCTTTCATCTCCAATTAGTGAACCTTCAATCTGATTGATGCCCGACGCAACAATTCCTAACGCAAGATCTTTAATGTCTGTATAAAGAAATGGGTCTTTATACCTCTCAGCGTATTTAGAAGTCATCAAGAGAGGATCCCCTACCCCTATTATCCATAAATCATCTTTTAAAATTCCATTTATCGGTTCTGTATCAGAAACAACTCTGGTTAAAAACTTATGGTCAGGTCCAAAATTTTCTAACAAAACACTTGCAGTTAATAATTTCTGCGTACTCGCCGGAATTACAGGTTCATTAGAAAGCTGTTCGAAAATCACTCTTCCGTCCTCGATTAAATTAACGCAAGAAAGTCCAGGAAGTTGAGCAACAAGACCATCTACTCCATTGCGTAACTCTTCATCAGCGATAGGCGCCTGAAGAAATACCGGTACTCTGCGTGCAGACAGCAAGGGCGTCATTAATGAAGTGTTATTTTCAGATACTGAAGATGGTGCTTCTCTTCCACTTTGACTATCTAATGAAGCTGCGTTAAACCATGCAAGCGCAGAAATGACGAAAAGTATTAGAGGCGCAAGCATCTTCTTAAACATAAAATTAATGGTATTACTCCTAGATAGAAGCTTGCGTCATGACAGTTAATTTACGAAAAACGTTGAGTAATATTCCTGAGACTTTCTATAAAATACCCTAATGAATGCGCCGTTGCGTATACGGTAAGTCATGCATGCTTGTTGTCAAATCTGAAAAATAAAAATATGCCATTTAGCGAAATTGATCACCGCTCAATTGCAGTAATTAAAGGCCTCGCAATGGACGGTCCACATGCTGCAAAATCCGGACACCAGGGAACTGCAATGGCTCTTGCGCCTCTGGCTCATGTTCTTTGGACGAGAATCATGATCTACGACTCTAAAGAATCCCTTTGGCCGAATAGGGATAGATTTATTCTCTCAGCTGGGCATGCTTCCATTTTGCTGTATTCAATGCTTCACCTCACAGGGTATGACCTGTCGTTAGACGACTTGAAAGATTTTCGACAACTCGGCTCGCTGACACCCGGGCATCCAGAAAGTTCTCACACCGATGGGGTTGAGGTTACTACCGGACCTCTTGGTCAAGGTTTTGCTAATGGAGTCGGAATGGCAATAGCCGAACGAAATCTAAGAGCACGTCTAGGAAATGAAATCTGCGATCACAACATATGGGTAGTTTGCAGTGACGGGGATTTATCCGAAGGAATTAGCCATGAAGCAGCTTCTCTAGCTGGACACCTTCATTTAAACCGTCTGACTGTTATTTATGACGACAACCAGATAACCATTGATGGAAAAACTGATTTATCACTTTCAGATAATGCCGCTTTACGTTTTGAGTCATATGGGTGGAACGTAATTGAACTAGGCGATGAAAGTAACAATCTTGACTCACTTGAATCTGCTCTACTCAAAGCCAAAAATGAAACTCGAAAGCCGTCTATCATAATTCTAAAAACACTTATTGGAGAACCTTCGCCACACACCAATACGGCTGCTGTGCACGGTTACTCCTTAAAAGATGAAGAGATAAAAGAAACAAAAAAAATTCTTGGAATACCAGAAAACGAAACTTTTTGGATACCAGAAGATGTTTCGGAGTATTACCGTGAAGCTGGAGCCCGTGGTGAAGAGACTCGCAAAAAGTGGCAAGAAAGTTCACTTTTATCAGCTGACAAAAGTGAACTTTGGGCGACTCTATCCGGCTCGGGTCTGATAGAAGGTTGGAAGGAGTCTCTCCCCCTATGGGAAGAAGGAGACACTGTTGCCACCAGAAAAGCTAGCAATGAATGCATCCAGTCATTGATGGGGTTTATGCCTGGACTCATTGGAGGAGGAGCAGATCTAACTGGAAATACTGGTACGAGTATCTCCAACTATGGGGTTCAGTCAGCTGAAGAACCCGAGGGAAGACAAATCTTTTTTGGTGTGCGTGAACACGCAATGGGTGGCATAAGTAACGGTATTGCATTGCACGGTAGCCTATTTCCGGTAACAGGAACTTTTCTTGTTTTCAGTGACTATATGAGAGGTGCTGTCAGGCTGGCCGCTTTAAGTAATGCCAAGAGTGTCTTTGTCTGGAGTCATGATTCTGTAGCTGTTGGTGAAGATGGTCCGACACATCAGCCGGTTGAACACGCAGCTTCTCTTCGCTCAATACCAAATCTAGATGTATTCAGACCAGCTGATGCCAACGAAACTTCAGCCGCGTGGGAAATTGCGGCAACCCATGAAGGTCCTACGGCAATGCTTTTAACCCGACAAGATACGCCGGTAATCACAAACAGTAAAAACACTGACGGAGTTTCGAAAGGCGCTTACATTATCCGAGAGCCTTTAGCGAAAATTTCTCTAACGATCGTTGCTACCGGAAGCGAAGTAGCGATTGCATGCGCAGCAGCAGCCGACATCGAGAAAGAACTTGAATTAGGTGTTCGTGTAGTGTCAATGCCTTGCATGGAAAGATTTGGACGTCAGACTGTCGACTATCAAAATAGTATTATCAGTCCAACAGTCCCATCTATTTCAATAGAAGCTGGTTCAACTTACGGCTGGGATAAATGGGCAAATGTGACTATTGGTATTGACTCTTTTGGAACTTCCGCTCCAGGAGATGTTGCCTTAACCGAATTTGGTATTACCAGTGAGACTATTCAAGTAGCAGCAGAAAATTTGCTCAAAAACAAAGAAAGCATATGACAAGACTAAAAGAACTGTTTTCGACAGAGAACCAAAGCCCATGGCTTGATAATCTCCGCAGGTCATGGATACTAAACGGTGAGCTGCAAAATTGGATTGATAACGGAGTTAGAGGTATTACTTCAAATCCAACAATTTTTCAAAAAGCGATGACTGATACTAACGACTACGACTCGCAACTGCTCGAATTGATAGCTTCGGGAAAATCAGTCGAAGAAAGTTATTGGGAACTCGTAGTTGAGGATATAAACGGCGCCCTTGACTTACTCCGCCCACTTTACGACGAATCAAAGGGGCTAGACGGTTTCGTTTCACTAGAAGTTGATCCTTCTTTAGCTCACGATACTTTAGCAACCGTATCAGCCGCTCGTTACCTGCATTCACTAATAGATAAACCCAATCTGTATGTAAAAATTCCTGCTACTTCTGCTGGTATTCCTGCCATACATGAAATTATTTCTGATGGAAGCAGTGTCAACGTAACATTAATTTTTTCTCTTGAAAGATACGCAGAAGTTATTGAAGCTTACATATCTGGTCTTGAGTCACTTGAAGGTGACCTTTCTCATGTTTCTTCAGTTGCTTCTTTCTTTATAAGTCGAACAGACACAGAAGTTGATAAACGACTGCAAAGCATTGGGTCTGAATGCGCTTTGAGTCTTCAAGGCAAAGCAGCTATTGCTCAAGCTCGAGCTGCATACCAAATCTTCAAAAATAGCTTTAGCGGCCCCAGATGGAATG
>TARA_B100001175_G_scaffold152675_1_pt1 | contig 33109 bp, 26 predicted proteins | sample TARA_B100001175 | Tara Oceans TARA_B100001175
TCATTGTCTAGGCTGTCGCTTATTAAGCTTTTCATTGCTAATTGATATCGAATCAACCGATATCCTGTTTCTGGATAGCTAGGAGATTGTGTTTCTGTTGAGGACATCCAGCTGCCCTTTGAGGGAGTTGCTGTTTTGAGAAATTCTACCCAGTTAGATCCACCCTTAAGGCCAACCCTTAGTCTTGGGTGTGTTAAAGTGCTGCGCAATTCTGAACTCATCTTATTTAGAATAAGTCTTGCACTGGCAATTCTCTCGTTCTCAAGTATTAAGTCATTACGGAATTTACCTGACTGTTGATAAAAATACATTGCAGTTGACAACAAACCTGTTGCTATAACTACGGCAAGCAAAGTCTCTAGCAATGTAAATGCATTATTTGTTTTTTTTGGTCTATTTGATCTGGATGCATTTGACTCTGACATGACTTAATCATTTAAGAATTGTATTTCAGCTGGTGACCGGATCATTCGAGCAATTCTTGTTTCGCGTCCTAAATCTTCGTTGATGATTATGACTTCAACAAGAGTTAAGCCTCCCCCCATATCGAGATCTTCATTTGGCTTTGTTGTTTCGATTTGCCAAGTCCATTTTTCAAAAGGTTCTTCGAATTCTGTCGGGGGAGAGGTTTCGATAGGTTTAATTCCAAGTTCAATTTCAGATAGTGTGGAAATAGCAAGATTTGAAGCGTCTAAATCATTTCTCATGCGGTCCACGCTTCTGAGAGACGAGCTGAAACTATTAGCTATAATAATTGCCGCAAAAGAAAATAAAACTAATGCTAAAATAACTTCAAATAGGACGACTCCAGATTTAGGTGGGGTGTTTTTTTGAAGTTGAATAATCATGGAGTGATTATAGTTTTACTTGGTTGGTTAACTGTATCGACAGATTCATAATCGTTAGTTTTATTTAGTTGGTTAGGTTGTATCTCTAGATAATTATGACTAACGGTTCCTGTGAGTCCGATTAATTCAACTATTGATTTATTAAGATTATTTAAATTTTTGCTGGCAAGTTGCACTTTGGCAGAATCGCATGAACCGTCTTGGTAGAAATAGATTGGGGGAATTAAGCCTTCAATTGATTTGCCGTCTTCCTGCTCTTGGACTGTCTGCATTAAGGAGTTTTCAGGATTGTTGGCTATCAAGGCTGTTTGAGCATCAAGCCCAGTTAGTGTAACTGATTCGATTGTTACTAATTCATCAATGTCATTAGAATAAGTTTTGCTATTAGGCAGTAATTTAAATTGCCCAGGTAACTTAAGGGGAGCCGGTTCCCATTCTGCTATTGGTAAATTGTTCTCGTTTAAGTCTACAGTTTGAATGGTATTAGTTGATGTATTCGCTCCGGATATCCCAAAGCGAATCCTAACTGATTTCCCGGTGCGTTGCGCTTCGTTACTTGCAAATAAAAACAAGGATTTGAGACGGTCTGTTCCTTCAAAAAGAGAAGCGCCGCGGTTTATAGAGTTAAACTCAAAAACTGCGGCGCCAAAAAGCAACATCACAATCACCAGCACTAAAAGAAGTTCCAACAGCGAAAAAGCCCTGATGGATTTGCCGGCGAAGTGCGGCCGGTTATTCATTCCCGGTCGTTAATCCTCCTCCAGCTTCACCTAGCTCTTCCAGGCTGTCGACTTCCTCTTCTTGTTCTTTGTCTCCAATGTCGTCCTCATCTCCTTCAAGACCGTTAGGCCCCTTTGAATAAAGGCGGTAGTCTGGATCTTCTGGTTGTTTGAATTCTGGGTCAGCCGGTTCGTATACTAGAGGATTACCCCAAGGGTCATCAAAAGTTGTTCCTGATTTAACGTAAGGGCCAGTCCATTTAGTGCCGAGCCTTTCATTTTCGAATGTTGGTTTCTGAACCAAAGCAAGAAGCCCTCCTTCATCTTCGGTAGGGTAATGCCCTATGTTTAGGCGATATGTATTAAGTGAGTTCTTAACTGATTTAACTAATAGATCTGCAGCATTTCTCTCTGCTCCTTCCTGTTGTGGCATTAAATTCACCACCAAGGCTGTTGCTACTAATCCAATAATTACAAGTACGAGCAGGATTTCTATCAGAGTAAAAGCACCTTTGTTTTTCTTAATAGAATTTAGCTTAATTTTCATTTAATATATTAATAATTAATTCTTTATACAAATTTGAGGCTAAAATGTTACATAAGTAATCAAAAAAACTCTATATGGTGTTTGAGAGGATTATTTTTTACAACATATGGCCAAAACCTTTAAAAATTTCCTCTTTTTGGATGCTTAAGTCAATCTTTGATCGATTATTTATATATCTTTTAATAAGAATTATGATTAAGTAATTATTTATAAGATTAAAAATTCAAATTAGATATAAAAACACCCGGCGCAAGTAATTTGGCCGGGTGTTAGTCGAATTGAATTGGCTATTTATAAGGTATAACCATTTAGGTAATCCCTTTTCACATAATTAGCAGCCTCTGCAATATTAGGGGACTTCATGTTTGGCCCATCCCATTCCATTTTTCTATTCTTCCCAACCTGCATTGCAATACAGCCTAGAAGAATGATTTCGGTTAGGTATGCTGCATTATCAAAGTTAGAGTATGCGGGGCGTCCACCTTTCATCATATCAAACCATTCCTGAGTATGGCCTGGAGATTTCCAGAATTTTTCTGGAATAGCTTTGTCAGCCTCATGGTTTTTGCTTCCTTTGAATTTTTTCTCATCATTGAGAGCGACATAATACCTAGACCCGTAATCGTCTGGAGTGAAAATTTGCCCCTTTGTTCCAATTAAAAGGCAGCCGCTTCCTCTGATTTTGCCCATAGTGTTAGCAATTTTTGAGGTGACATCTGGATGAGGCTGGTTCTGATTGCCATCAATCTTGCCGTCATACCACCAGAATTTTAGAGGAACCATTCCGTCTCTTTCTGGGAATTCAAATCGAATCCTTGAATTAAGAGGGTAAGTTTCTTTGTTAATCCCTGAATGAGCTTCTGCTTCAACTAGAGTTGGATATCCAAGCTTAAGAGCTCTAAATGGCATATTCACTGTATGACATGCCATATCTCCCAAAGCCCCAGTTCCATAGTCTAACCATCCACGCCAATTGAATGTGTGATAAGCGCCTTTTTTGTAGGGGCGATGCTTAACAGGACCTTGCCAAAGTCCCCAATCCAAATGATTTGGTACTGGATCGGAACCTTTTGGGCGGCCTATGCCTTGAGGCCAAACTGGGCGGTTTGACCAAACATGTAACTCAGTCACATCTCCGATCATTCCTGATTGAATTACTTGAACTGCCCTTCTTAGGCCGCTTCCAGCGCTACCTTGGTTGCCCATTTGTGTTGCCACTTTTTGTTCTTTGGCAACTTTAGCCATTAGTCTGGCTTCATAGACTGACTGGGTGAGGGGCTTTTGAACGTAAACATGTTTGCCCATTTTCATGGCTTGGACCCCAGCTATGGCATGCATATGGTCCGGTGTTGAAACAGTGCAGGCATCGATGGATTTACCCATCTTATCAAACATTTTTCGAAAATCCTGAAAAGTTGCAGCTCCAGGATATTTTTGCCCGCGAGATCGCAAGGTGTTAGTGTCCACATCACAAAGCGCTACGACATTGGCTCCACATCGGGCGGAATTATCAGTATCGCTAGAGCCTTTTCCCCCTGCACCAATAGCAGCAAGGTTTATCTTGCTGTTAAGATTTTGTCCTCGAAGCATGAACGGTCCAAAAGCGGCAGCGCTCAAAGTCGCAGCTGAGGAATTAGAGATGAACTTGCGTCGAGAAAGTGCACTCTTTGGTTTATTTGTCATAGTATTAATATTGAAAGTTTATATCAACCGACGACTCCAAGCTGAGTATTGTCGGAATGAAAAAATTCTCACCTATTTTAAAGGGTATTAACAGAAAAAAATTGATGTGAAAAATACTGTTCAAATGTTTTTTTATTAGGAATAATTGTCTATCCTATAATGCAGCGGTATTTTCATGTTTTATTGTTTCTGGCTACTTCTTTTAGCCAAATAACAGTGGTAAATGTTTTAGCTGAGCTTGAAATAGCTAAATTAAGTAGAAAGGAGGCAGTTGATTTTGCTTCAGAGATTTTGCCTATTTTTCGCAAAAACTGTTTGGCATGCCATAATTCTAAGGATGCTGATGCTGATCTAAATTTAGAAACACCATTGAGCATAGGAGTGGGTGGTGAAAGTGGTGCTATGGTTATTCCTGGTAGCGCTGAAAAAAGTCAATTGATGTTTCATATCCGTCAAAGCAAAAAGCCTTACATGCCTCCGCGACGTAATAAGGTAGGAGCAAATAGTCTAACACCTTATCAACTTGGACTTATAAGTCTGTGGATTAATCAAGGTGCAAAGGGAGAGGTGAAGAATGTTGTTGAGAAATTTAATTGGCAACCAGTTCCTTTGTCGATGGCTCCTATATACTCTACAACTATCTCAGACGATGGGCAATTCGCTGCTTGCAGCCGAGGAAATCAAATATTTATTTATCATCTTCCAACACAGCAGTTAGTTACTCGTTTGAGCGATCCAAGTCTTGGTGAAAATATTGCTCATAGAGATTTAGTTCAGTCTCTTTCTTTTAGTCCAGATGGGAAAACTTTGGCTTCAGGGGGATTTCGTGTTGTTAAGTTGTGGTCTAATCGGATTAATGAAAAAGTAAGAATAGTTAACATTATGAACGGCAATGAAAAAGTAGTTGGAATGGATGTTGATTATGAAAGCGATATTGCAGTTGTTGCCGGAAGTTCAGGCACCGTTCATGCGGTTAGTCTAAAAAATGGGATGCCAGTTTGGTCAGACCGTGTAAGTAGCTTGGGAGCTCAGCGTGTAATAAAATCGCCTGATGGTAAAAGTGTTGCAGTTCTATTTAGTGATGGTCGAGTAAGGATATGGAAATTAGACACGGGATCTCGTATAACTCGTGAATCATCTCCTCTTAAAATTAGTTTTTTTGTATGGCTCGATAGCAACAGAATAGTCTCAGCTCATGATGGAGGCACAGTAAAGTTATGGATGAAGAATAATCCTGATAGAACCTTGTTCGAGTGGAAGGTCCCCTCTGAAGTAAGTGCTTTATCGGCAAGGAAAAATAAAGAGTCAATATTTGTAGGGCAGGTAGACGGGGCTGTCCATGTTGTTAATGCTAATTTTGGAAAAGCCGTTAAAATTATTGACCACGGAGAACTAGTGTCAGGTTTAAAGTTTAATAGACGTGAAAATCAGTTAATAACTACTGGGGGTGTAATAGCAAAACTTTGGGATACGAAGAATTGGACTATGATGGGGCAACTTAAAGGTGATCCTATTGTTGATGAGAGAATGCATCTTGCTGAGCAAGATTTAGCCTTTGTAAAGGCAGAAGTATCGTATCACAAAACTACTGTTAAAAATAAACAAAAACAACTTAATCAGGATGAGACTGCTTACAAAAAGGCTCAAGATACTTTTGTTGCTAATCAAAAAGCAGCCGTCAGTAAGGCTAAAGAAAAAACCGATTCTGAATCTGTTTTAGTGAAATTAAATAAGGAGATAGAGGAGCTGCCAAATAGGGTTGAGATAGCATTAAAAGATAAGTCGAATTTTGATAGTTTGTTAAATGGAGCTAAGAAGAGAATCGGTAAATATAAAAATAGCTTTTTAAAAATAGAGAAAGACTTGGATTTAGCTATACTTGAGAAAGCTAAGCTTATTAATAATCTAATTAGGCTTGGGGCTATAGCTGACGGTGCAAATTCGTTAGCAGCAGCAGCAAAGTTAGAAGCTGGTAAATCTGAAGGAGATAAGGTTTTGGCTTCTCAAGCGAGAGCAACCAAAGCATTAGCTGATCGTAAAGTTGGTGAGTTTGAGGTTGGGATTAGTATGTTTTCCTCTATTGAAGAAAAAATAGCTTCATTGTCTTCTGGTAAGATTATTACTGGCAAATCACTTGAGGAGGCTCAGGCATATTTAAAAGAAGTTAATTTTAAATTAGATAAAGTCGTAAAAGAGATTGCTTCTGCAAAAGACAGGCAAAAAAAATCAGTTGAGGAAAAAAAGAATTTAGAGAAGAAGATCGAAGATTCAGGTAAGGCGGTTGAGAACTCTAACCGTGAGATTGAATTGTCTAAAGCTGAGGTTGGATTTACAGCAACCAATGTTAAAAATGCTGCATCTAGCTTAGCTGCTGCAATTAAAGCTCAAGAACTAGCGGGTAAACTGCCAGGTATATTTAAATCTAAGGTTGATATTGCAAAGGCTAGATCAGCTGCATTTTCTCAAGATTGGATTGATGTTGTTTATTCCCATGATCAATCATTGATTTATGCTTTGAGGGTTGATGGTAGAGTGCAAGCGTGGTCTGCAACTAATGGGCAACGCGCTCATTCCTTAAATTTTAATGGGCGACTGATTAAGAGTATTAAGTTGTTATCAGAAGGTCGTTTAGCAATAAATGGAAATGGTGCTGATATAGAAATTGTTGATGCATCCCCTTCATGGTCATTGGTAAGGAAAATAGGCACCGGCGATAAAGAATCACAGTTTGAGGATCGGATTATTGCTTTAGATTTTAGTTCGGACGGCAAAAAATTGGCTACTGGAGGAGGGTTTCCTTCGCGTGGAGGAGAGTTGTATATTTGGAATGTTGAAGATGGCTCAGAGGAGCTAAGGATACCACAAGCTCATAGTGATACAGTGAGTGCACTAAAATTTTCCCCTGATGGAAGCAAGATTGCATCAGGAGGAACAGACCGGTTCGCTCGTATATTTGAAACTGAAAGAGGTAAGGAACTTCAATCTTTAGAAGGGCATACAGGTCATGTTCTTGGTGTTAGCTGGCAACGAAACGGCCGGGTTTTGGCAAGTGTTGGAGCTGATAAGGCAGTTAAAATATGGAATCTTACCAATGGTGAGCAGAAGAAATCTTTTAGTGGATTTGGAAAAGAAGTAACTTCTGTGCACTTTCTTGGTATTGGAACACAACTCCTATTATCAGCAGGAGACAATGTAGTTAAGATTGTCAAAGAAGACGGAGCGGAAGTGAAAAAGCTTCCTCAAACATCTTCGTATATGCACTCCAGCTCTGTGACTCCGAATGGTAAGCTTGCGGTTGCGGGTGGATTTGATGGAGTTTTACGGGTGTGGGATTTGGAGAGTGGTAAACTTTTATATCAATTTGAAGCTCTGGGCGTAGAGGGTGATCTTGCAAATAAAAACTAGTCAAAAATAGAAGCGCTTAAATAAATTGCTCAGTAATTATTATGGTCAATTACTAATCATAAATTTTTAAACAGTTAATATTTCTTTTTCTTTATCTGTAAGGTGTGACTCTATTTTTTTAATGAAATCGTCAGTAAGCTTTTGAACTTCCTTCTCGGCAGTTTTAATTTCGTCCTCTGAAACTCCAGATTCTTTACTGCACTTTTTTAGCCCTTCCAGAGCGTCTCTTCGGACATGTCGGACAGCAACCCTACCATCTTCAGTAATTTTTTTTGCAACTTTGACCAATTCTTCACGACGCTCTTGGCTAAGTTCAGGAAGAGTTATTCTAATTACTTTCCCGTCAATTGAAGGGTTAAGTCCTAGGTTAGCTGATTGAATTGCTTTGTTGATAGGATCTACAGTTCCTGCATCCCAAGGCTGTATTAATATCGTTCTTGTTTCCGGAGCAGTTATACCAGCCATGTCCCTTAGCCGCATAGTGGAGCCATATGCTTCTGCCATTATGTTTTCAACAAGTGCGGGGTTGGCTTTGCCTGTTCGCACTCCATCAAATTCATGCATCATAGCAGACTCAGACTTCGTCATTTTATCTTTGGCTTCTGTTAATACTTGATCAATTGGCATAGTCTCGGATTTTAACATTTTTCATTTTTTTTACTAGTTTTTCATGCCCTTTAATAAAAACTATAATTCCCATCCTTTGCTATATTGATGGTTTATGAATTCATCAGCCTGAGATTGTCCAGTTGCCTTCATTTTTTTATGGTCCCATACTATTGGGGTATTTGTTCGATGCGCGATGTTTCCTAGGAGAACTACTTCAGTAAGAGGTCCTGAATAGTCAAAATTGCAAGTAGTTTCACTTCCTGTTTTAATTGCCTCAATCCATTCTTGATGATGTCCAATTGATTTAGGGATGCTTGGTTCAGGTTTTTGGAAATCTTTAAAATCTTTTTCTGGCAATAATAAATGTTTGTTGTAATCGGCAAGCAGCATTCCTTTGTTACCAATAAACAAACATCCATTACCCCAATTAGGTAATATTCCCTCTGAAAAGTGTGTGGGGCGAGATTTTCCATGATACCATCGAAGCTTAGTTTTAGGTTGTTTGCCAATTTCTTTATAATGAAAGTCAACAACTAGTGATTGTGGTGTATATTCGTTATCAGGTTTTGGCCCATCGATTACCTTTATTTTACTTGGGTGGCGAAGGTTAAGTGCCCAGTGACTTAAGTCGATATAATGGCAGCCAATGTCGGCTAGTGTTCCTCCAGCAAAATCCCACCATTGTCTCCAGTGGAATGGATGATGTGTCGGATGATAAGGTGTATATTTTTTTTGAGGTCCTAGCCAGAGATTGTAGTTTAGGTTGTTTGGGGCATCGTAAGAGCCTTTTGTTCTTGGTTGACCGCCGAAAGTTGATGCTACCCACACATGAACTTCATTTACTTTTCCAATGGCGTTCGAGTTGAGTAGTTCAACAACTCTTCGGTAATTTTCTCCAGCATGAATCTGGGTGCCCATTTGGGTAACAAGATTTTTTTCTCTAGCCAAATTAGTAATGGTCCTACATTCAGATATTGTATGGGTTAATGGCTTTTCGCAATAGGTGTGCAAACCGTTATTAAGACCAAATGATGTGGCTACAGCGTGGGTATGGTCAGGGCTGCTGACTACCAATGCATCTAGATTTTCACTATCTATCATTCGACGAAAATCTGCATATTGATTGGCTTTTGGAAAATTCCGCGATTGGGCAGAGAGAAAATTGCTATCTACATCACAAAGAGCGGTAATATTTTCATTTTTGACTCCGTCTAAATTGGCTTTGCCGCGATTGAAGACGCCAATTATTCCAATATTAAGTTTTTCATTGGCTGCGTATGATCGAGCGCTACCAGCTGTTAAAATTGTGAATGTTGTTTGTTTTATGAAATGGCGGCGTGAATTTTTATTTTTTAGCATTATAAGGAAAATCTAAAGGTTTAGATAAAGCTTTCAAGCTCCGGTTGACCCAGCGAAGGGCAGGGCGTATGTTTTTTCACGTGATTGATGCGTCTGATGTACTACCGGTTACTACTGCCGGGTTTCGTGTTGAAAGCCGAACGCCACCGGATAGATTAGATAAATTGTCTCGAGAAATATTGAGGCTAAAAAAGGAGTTGAATGCAGTATTACTCGTTCATAACTATCAGCTTCCAGAGATTCAGGATTTAGGAGACTATGTAGGCGATTCACTGGGCCTTGCACGTCAGGCTGCTGAGACTGATGCTGATGTAATAGTATTTTGTGGTGTTCATTTTATGGCTGAAACAGCAAAAATATTATCCCCTGATAAGACAGTGTTGTTACCTGACAAGGATGCGGGGTGTTCTCTAGAAGAAAGTTGTCCGCCGGAGAAATTGCGTAAATTACAGGAGACAAACCCTAATTTTTATACTATTGCTTATGTAAATTGTAGCGCTGAAGTCAAAGCCCTTAGTGATGTGATTTGTACCAGTGGTAATGCTAAGAAAATTGTTGAGGCAGCTCCATCCGATCGAGATTTACTATTTGTTCCTGACGAAAATCTTGGTTCATGGGTAACTGAGCAAACGGGTCGCCCAATGACCTACTGGCAAGGTAATTGTTATGTCCATGTTGAATGGACGCACGAAAGCATTACTCGAATAAGGCGGGAATTCCCAGGAGCTCCTCTTGTAGCACATCCTGAATGTACTAAAGCGGTTAGGATTTTAGCAGATGAGGTTTGCTCAACTGAGAAAATGGTTAATTACTGTCGCGAGGTCGAGTCTGATGCTATTATTATAGCTACAGAGGTTGGAATGCTGCACCGTCTTCAAAAGGAGTGTCCTGAAAAGAAATTTATTCCAGCTCCAACTGATAAATGTGCATGTAATGAGTGTCATTTCATGAAAATGAATACATTGGAAAAATTGTATAACTGTATGATAAATCGTTCTCCAGAACTGATTCTTCCTCCTGAGCTGATAGAAAGAGCTAGAATGCCAATCGAACGTATGCTTGAGATTTCAGCCCGCTAATTTTATCTGTTTAATTTGTTTGTTTATTATAAAAAAAGGACAAGCAAATTAGCTTGTCCTTTCTAATTTCATTTAAGAAAAACTCAATCGTCTCTTCCTGTAAATGCTAGTAAAATATGAATTATGGCAACAAATACATTAAAGAGTCCTGCGAAAAGCATTAAGGCTCCAGCAACAGGTTCGTTAAATTGAGGATTGTTCAATACTTGGCTGGTAGCGTTTACGAGTACAAATACCCCAAAAATCCCAATGGCTCCCGAAATAATAATTCCAAGGAATCCAATATTTAAAAACATATTCAAGATCATGACACCAATAATGGCGAAGAATAAGCCGACCATTAGTCCTCTGGGAGCAGAAAATTTAACTTTAGTGATCATGACGGAAATGGTTACTCCAGCAAAAACTATTCCTGTTAGAATCAAGGCTGCTGGCACTATATCCGGAGCAACTACACTTGCCATAAAAAGAACTGGGGCAAGAATTAAACCTGATATTAATCCATCACCAATGAGCGCAATAGTTCCTAATACAGGATTTGCTCTGCATGACATAGCTACATAGGGAATAGCATTGAGTGCAATCATTGCGACTATCCATCCCATTGTAGATCCGAAAAACTTAACAAGTGCTTGAGATTGAGCACCTATAAATCCACCTGCAATTGCTGCTCCTACACTTAGTGAGAGAAGAAGATATGTTTTTTTAATTATTGCAGAACGAGTCTCGTCTATTTCCGTTGTACCAAACAATCCATGAGAGAGTGGGATATTATTCTGTAAACTATTCATACCGCTTTTCTTATCGCATGATGGGTTGCATTATGCAATTAAAATTAAAGTAAATGATTTAATTCTACATATTGCAACAATCACTAATCCGTTATATTTTTTTCATATATTTAGTTATGCAACTTTCACTTTCAGTTCGAATTGCTGAGGAATTCTTGTCTAAGGAAAAAGCCTCGATGTCACTGGGCGAATTGGCTTCATTAGCCAACCGTTGTGGTTATCAAGCACTTTGTATGAGGGCATCTCAATTAGGAATACAATCTACTGCTGATCAAGTTGCAAGTGCTGTGGCTTGTATGGATGTAAATGGCCTTGCGGTGAGCATGATTACTGGAGATTTTGACACTGTTTATAATAATGACAAAGGACCGTCATCATTAACAAATATTACTCCATACCTTGATTTAGCTGAAAAAATCGGGGCTCCTCGAATTCGTGTTGCATTAAAAAAAGAATCAGATGTTACGAATGCTCAGCGGGCTGCAGATGAGGCATCCGAAAGAAAAATTCAGCTCGTTCATCAGTGCCATACGCTAAGCTTGTTTGAGACAGTTGAAAGTATCGAAAGTACTTTGAAAGCGATTAATCGCTCTAATTTTGGATTGGTCTATGAGCCAGCAAATCTTGAGATTTGTGCTCAAGATTATGGCCTTTCAACTTTAGAACGTTTATCCAGTTGGATTTTTAACGTATATTTACAAAATCAAATTCTTACGCCTAGAGGTGCAGTCACGCTTCCTACTCGATGTAATGGAGACGTTTCTTTTGATTTGATTTCAATTCATACAAGTGGAGGAATTAATTATGATAATGTATTTTTTGGTTTAAAATCTATTGGTTATGATGGGCCGGTTACGGTACATCAATCTGCACAGTCAGGTGAGACGCCTGAAGAATCGGCTAAAAGGACAGCAGATTTTTTGCGTGGATTAATAAACTAATAATCTCGCATTTAATCACTATTAAAATGAACAAAATTAAATTTAACATTCTGCGTTGTCTGTTTTGCAAAATATTAATTTTAAATTTTGTTCAACTTATCTATGCAAATAAACCAATTTCATTAGGGGAGAATGGAACACAGCGTGAATTGTTTGTAGATAAGTATCTTATTAATAAAATATCTGATGAGCTAATACAGTATGTGCATAAGCCTGACCCTAAAGAGGTTGTGCTTACGACAGATGCACCTTGGGAGGGTAATACTAGTGCTTATTATACAATTTTTCGAGATAACGATTTATTTCGGATGTACTATCGTGGATCTCATTGGGATACGGATAATAAGAGGGAAGCACATCGTGAAGTAACGTGTTATGCAGAAAGTAAGGACGGTGTTAATTGGGTTAAACCTAAGCTAGGCATTTTTAAATTCAATGGTTCGGATCAAAACAATATTATATTAGACGGTTTGGGGACGCATTGCTTTACACCTTTTAAGGATTTGAATCCCAAAGTCTCCCCAGGGGTTCTCTACAAAGGGATTTCTCGAGGTTGGCCGATTGGGGAAAAGGGCCTCTATGTTTTCGGGTCACCTGATGGGCTCAATTGGAAATTGATGCATGACTCGCCAGTTATTTTCGATGGTTATTTTGACTCTCAAAATTTAGCTTTTTGGGATTCTTTTACTAACCAGTATCGAGAGTATCATCGTACCTTTGTTGACGGTGTTCGCGCTATAATGACTGCATCTTCTAAAGATTTTTTGAACTGGACCAAGCCTGAGCTTCTTGTCTATCAAAAAGAAGTTCCAAACCAGCATCTTTATACTAATGCTGTATTAAGGTACGATCGTGCTCCGCAGCTTTTTATTGGGTTCCCATCTCGTTATCTTCCAAGCCAAGGTCAGCGTGTTGAGCCTACCTTAATGAGTAGTCGAGATGGGGTGCGTTTTCATAGATGGCTTGATCCTGTTGTCCCTGAATCGGCTCCAAAGGATCGTCGGGGAAACCGTAGTAATTATATGGCTTGGGGGCTTGTCGAAATTCCTAATCGTCCTAAGCATATTTCTGTTTATGCATCTGAGGCATATTATACTGGTCCTGATAGTCGCTTAAGACGTTTTGAGTATCGAAAAGACGGCTTTGTTTCTTTGAGAGCAGGTTCTGAGATAGGTGAGATGATTACAAAGCCTATATCACTTGGTAGGTCAGCCGAACGATTAACTGTGAATTTTCAGACCAAGAAAGACGGGTATATTATGGTGTCTATTGAGAAACCTGATGGGAGTGAAATTATTGGCTATGAAATTTCTAGTTGTAATATTTTACGTGGCGATTCTTTAGAGGAGCAAGTGTCTTGGGGAGTAGGAAGTGATATTAGTCATTTGAAAAAAAGATACCCAGCTGTGAGATTACGCTTCAAGTTGAAAGATGCTGATTTGTATTCTCTTCAGTTTCAACCTCACTTTCAGTAATAGGGATGCATATAATCTATACTTTTAATTATAATTGACCTTGATCATCGTATTCTTCAATATCAATTGATAGACTATATTTTAATTTAATAATGACTACACTAATTACAATTTTTGGAATTTTATTTGCCGTAGTAGTTCTTGTCGGTTTTTGGATGATGAGCGTTTACAACGGCTTAGTTCGCAGTCGCAATTCTAAGGATAATAATTACTCCCAAATAGGTGTCCAGTTAACTCGTAAATATGAATTGATTCCAAATCTGGTAAAACTGGCAAAGGGATATATGAAGCACGAGCGAGCAACCTTGGAAGAGGTCATACAGGCGCGTAACATGGCCGCAAATGCAAATGCCGAGATTAGCGCCGACCCCGGGAATCCAGATGCAATGAAGAAAATGGTAGCTGCTGAAGGTTCTCTTGGCGGTGTTATGGGTAAGTTGTTTGCTCTTAGTGAGTCTTACCCAGATCTTAAGGCAAATCAGAATATGATGCAGTTAACTGAAGAACTTACATCTACTGAGAACAAAGTGACATTTGCACGCCAAGCATTTAACGATTCAGTCATGACATATAATAATGCGTTACAAGTGTTTCCAGCAAATACGGTTGCTGGTATGTTTGGTTTTAAGGAGGCTATATTTTTTGAAGTTGAGGGGTTGGGCGATGTTAGTAAAGCGGTAGTAACATCTGATCAAAAGAAGGATCTTGATATATCTTTTGATGATATGTGATTTAATATTTAACCGCCTGTATGGACTTTTTTGAACGTCAGCGTCAAGCTAAGAAAAAAACCAGCACTTTAGTTTTGCTGTTCATTATTGGGGTTCTTCTTATCTCTCTGTTAAATTTTTTATTATTATCTTTATTCGTAATCCCGATCGTCTCTGGAGGTTTTAGTGCTGAAGGTGAAGTAAATGTTTCTGAAATAGCATCTAATTCATTAAAGGATCCGATTCTCGCAGCATCGGTGATACTTGGCACTTTTTTGGTGATAACCATTGCTGGATTATTTAAGAAATTTCAACTTAAAGATGGGGGTTCAACCATTGCCTCCATGATGGGGGGGCGACTTGTAAATAGTTGTAGTAAAGATCCGGATGAGAAAAAATTACTAAATGTAGTAGAAGAGATGGCTATTGCCTCTAGTGTTCCAAAGCCGGATATATATGTTATGGATGGTGAAAAAGGTATAAATGCATTTGCTGCGGGGTATGCTCTTGACGATGCTGTTATTGGAGTCACAGATGGCTGTATAAGGCACCTTAATAGGGACGAGTTACAGGCGGTCATTGCACATGAGTTTAGTCATATTTTGAATCAGGATATGAAGTTGAATTTTAGATTGGTTTCAGTAGTTTTTGGATTGATAGTATTGTCTCAAATTGGTCGCTTGATGATGGAGGTTGCATTTAGCTCAACTAGATATAGGCGAAGAAGTAGTAGAGATAATAATGGAGGAGGTTTGATAATTGCAATTGGCTGTACAGGTATTTGTATAATGGCTACTGGTTTTATTGGAGTATTAATGGGGAATCTTATTAAGAGTGCTATATCTCGGCAGCGTGAGTATCTCGCCGATTCGTCTGCTGTGCAATTTACTAGAAATCCAGAAGGACTTTCAGGTGCACTTAAAAAAATAGGAGCACTTAGTAATGGTTCTCGATTGTTATCTCCTAATACTAATGAGGCGAGTCATATGTTCTTTGGTAATGGCATGAAAGAGTCATGGTTTTCAATTTCATCTACTCATCCTCCACTTTTAGAGAGAATTAAATTATTAGATCCCAGTTTTAATGGCGATTTTTCGGCAGTGCAATTAATTGAAGAAAAGGTGATTTCAACAAAACTAAAAAAGTCAGAAAAGTTATCTCAATCGGCAATTCCATTGCCAGTAATCGATAATGCTATTGGCCAAACTGTTCCTCCTGTGATTATGGGCTTAGCCGGATCTGGGGATAATCAAATTAAGGTTAATTCTTCGAAAGAACTTTCGGACTCAATTGGTAATCCTTCTCAAGAGCATTTTGACTTCGCTGCAGAATTAATAAAGTCCCTTCCTAATTTAGTAATAGAAGCTACTCGAGATCCGCACGATTCTTGCGCGTTAGTGTTCGCTCTTTTGCTGGATAAGAAGAATGAATTGATTAGGAATAAACAAATTGAAGAAATCTATGACTTGTTTGGAGAGGGTATGAGCAAGGCTACGCTGAAGCTTAGTCTTGAGATTGATAATATCGACCCCCGAGCAAGTTTGCCTATTGTTGATCTTTCTATTGGAGCATTACGTCATATGTCACAGGATCAATACGGATACTTTAACCATATCGTTGAAAGTCTAGTTGCGGCTGATGGTCAGCTTGATTTGTTTGAGTATTCATTATCGAAGTTGGTTGTTTCTCACTTGGAACCTCATTATATTAAGAAACGAAAAAAGGTAGTACAGGTGTATTCACTAAAACGCCTAGGTCATGATTGTAGTGTTCTGATTTCCGCATTGGCCCACGCCGCAGGTAGAGAGGAACAAACTATAATGGCTGCTTATAAGGCCGGGGCAGGTCGTCTTTCCTCATTAACTGAATTGAATTTCTTATCAACTACAGAATGTGGGTTAAAAGATTTGGATGCCTCTCTAGCTGTTCTTGAAGGTGTTGTGCCTAATTTAAAGCGTGCATTAATTCAGGCGGCATCTGCGACTGTTTCTGTTGATGGTTATTTACAAATTCAAGAAGCTGAACTCTTGCGTGCAATATGTGATGTTCTTGGATGCCCGATGCCTCCATTATCTATCTCTATGGAGGAAGCAGCTTGATTGAGGAACAAATTTTCTTGCCCGCAATCAATCAAGTGCCACTTGTTCCTGGAACATTATATTTAGTGGCGACGCCTATTGGTAATATGGAAGATATTACACTAAGGGCCATTAGGACCTTGAGAGAATGTGACTTAGTTGCCGCAGAAGACACTCGTTATACTGGTATATTATTAAAAAGGTTAGGATTAGTTAAGAAGCAAATAAGTACTCATAAATTTAATGAAGCAAAGCGTTCATCTGAAATTGTTTCTCGATTAAAAGAAGGTGAGACGATTGCTCTTGTGAGTGATGCTGGTAGTCCGGGGATTAGTGATCCAGGACAGAGAATTGTTGAAGCAGCTTTGAGTGCTGATTTACGCGTTGAATCAGTGCCCGGAGCTTGTGCTTTGATTGCGGCTTTAACTTTAAGTGGATTGTCTGCAGATGAATTTCATTTTTGCGGTTTTCTTCCTGTCAAAAGCGGAAAGAGAGCAAGTCGCTTATCAGCTCTATTGAAGTTGCCAGGAACGCTGGTCTTGTATGAGTCTCCATATCGTATTTTAAAATTACTCAATGAATTGATCGAAACTGTACCCAATCGAATGCTAGTTATAGCTCGTGAGCTAACTAAGAAATTTGAACAAATACATCGAGGTACAGCCACAGAAATTTTAAGTTTATATTCAAACAAAAAACCTAAAGGTGAATTCGTTGTTCTTGTTGATTCAGCTAATGCTTTATCTCCTGAAAAGACCTCTGATGATGTGGGTTAATCCAGCTATATTACCAATAAGGATTAAAACATATATTCCGCGCCAAGCCCATTGAGTGGCTGCTGGTAAAGGCTCAAGAGTTGCTATTAGGCCATAGACACAAAATAGAATAGTTATTACGAAAAACGCTGAGAGTAGGATTCGAATAGCCACTTTGATACGCGTTATTTTTATCAAATAGTTGGCGCTTGGCAATTTTAGTCTAAAAGTTAATATTTCCACCCCGCAATGAGATCGATAATTTATACATGCCTTATTATTGGATCAGCTTTAGTTCATGCTGATACCCATTACCAAGTTCTAACGAGTACAAAGCGTGATGTTAATACGGAAAACTGGAATTTATCTAGCAGCGACTTCCCTGAGTACAAAGGTAAAGATCGTTGGTCCGTTAGCAAACGGACTCTGCATGGAGGTAAGCAAGAAGGAGTTGAGTTAATTGAAGTGAATAATGGCAAGCTCCAATTCCGAGTAATACCAACTCGGGGTATGAGCGTGCTGGACGTTGTTCACGGTGACGTGCGCCTAGGTTGGAATTCGCCAGTTAAAGAGGTTGTGCATCCCAGCTATATTAACTTACATGATCGTGGAGGCTTAGGGTGGTTAGATGGATTTAACGAGTGGATGGTTCGCTGTGGGTTGTCTTTTGCTGGTCACCCTGGAGAAGATAAATTTATAAATAACGTAGGTGCGGAAGCGACGATGAATCTTACTTTGCATGGTAAAATTGGAAATATACCTGCTTCGCAAGTAGTTGTTATAGTCGAAAAAAAGTCGCCCCATCGAATCCGAATTCGAGGGAGGGTTAATGAAGTGTCTTTTTATGGCCCGAATTTAAGTATTTGGACGGAAATTAGTACAGTGCCAGGATCAAGTGCTTTTCGTATTAGTGATGTATTAACAAATCATGGTACATTTGAAGAAGAATTTCAGATTATTTACCATGCAAATTTTGGAAGACCTCTTCTTGGTGAAGGCGCAAAATTGTTAACGGCTTCATCCAAAATTGTTCCTTTCAATAAAAATGCAGCTGAAGCAATTAATGAACAAAGGGTTTATAATGCTCCAACAAAAGGTTTTACCGAGGAAGTTTTCAAGATTTATCCAAAAAGTGATGAAATGGGAAAAACTACTGCTCTGATGATAAACCCTAAGGGTGATAGAGGTGTTAGTATCAGTTGGCCTGTTCAACAATTGCCCTATTTAACTCAGTGGAAAAACACAGCAGCAGAAACAACTGGTTATGTTACTGGTATAGAACCAGGAACCGGTTTTCCTCATAATCGCAATTATGAAAGAAAGTATGGAAGAGTTCCGAAACTTGCACCGGGTGAATCTCGTTCATTTGAATTAGATTTTAAGATTCATCCAAGCCTAAAAGATGTTGAAAATGCTACAAAAAAGGTAAATGCATTACAGGGTGCAGAACCACCTAAAGTGCATAAGAACCCTGAAGAATAATTAAATACTTATTTATCGCATATAAAATTTTGTTTACACATAATCGCCTAAGTCAATTTGTCTTTATGAAATATTTATCAATCTATGCATGGAAACTTTTTCTCCTTTTGTTTTTAGTGCTTTCATCCTTAACAGCAAGAGCTGATTGGGAAATTCATAAAAAAAATAATCCATTAGGTCCTGGCCAGGCGATTGACGTGTTATCTTCTGGCAAGCTAATAGTGCGTTTGGTTTATGGTGAAGGCCAAATAAAGCCTTTCTTACATGTATTTGGGGCAGATGGTGAATTGGTTACGAATCCTGGTCTTGATAAATCTGGTAAAGGTGCGGGTTTGTTCAATCATCATCGAGGTATATTCATTGGTTGGAATCGTGTTTCTTCCGATTTGGGAAAATACGATATGTGGCATAAAGGCGGTTCTGGAAATGCCCGTTATGATATTGTTAAATTTGAAAATGTTACGGGTAAAACATCTGCAAAAATAGTCGCTCACATTAAATGGAGAGCGACCAAGAAGGATGATCAAGGTAACGATGTGATGATAAGAGAATTACGTACTTTTAATGTCTCGCGTCCTAAAAATGAATACACGCAAATAGATGCAAGTTTTGAAATGCTTGCCGAGCGCGATGTAAGTTTAGGTGGGGATTTGCAGCATGCGGGTGTTCACTTTAGGGCTCATACAGAAGTTGCTAACAGGAAAGGGGAAACTAGTTATTTATGGGAACCGAAATCCGCCAAAGGAAAGGGGAGGGTAATTGATGATAAACATGAATGGGTTCGTTTGTTGTTTCCGATCGGTAAACGGTGGTATACTGCCCAAGAGATGAATTCTCCAAATAATGGAGTTAAGGAGTTATCTTGGAGAGACTATGGTAGATTTGGATATTTTTTACCGAAGGATTTAAAAAAGGGGGATCCATTTAATCTTAATTTTCGTTTTGTGGTTCAGGAGGTGGAGCCTCCTTTAAACGGGAACAAACAATCAGAAGCGCAGATAAAGGACTCACAAAAAAAATGTGAGGAACGTTACAAGTCGTTTATTAAATATAAATAATCATATTTAAACGATTTGTTATTGCCTGTGAAAATGCAATATTTTTTGTAAATGGCGTCTATTCTCGACAATATAAACCCTACTATTAATGGGCTTCCTGTATATCAACCAGGTCGTCCGATCGAAGAGGTTGCGCGTGAGCTTGGTCTTGACCCAGCGGCAATTATTAAAGTGGCTTCTAATGAAAATCCATTGGGCCCAAGCCCATTAGCTGTTGAAGCTATGCGAGTTGCTGTTAATCAAAGTCACCTTTATCCAGATGGTAATTCTTTCCATCTTAAAAATAAGCTCTCAGAAAAATTAGATGTTAAATCCTCAAACTTGATACTTGGAAATGGTTCGAATGAAATAATCGAATTTGTTTCACATATATTGCTTAAGCCGGGCGATAATATTGTTGTATCGGAATACTGTTTTGCGATTTACCCTTTGGTTGCGATGATGATGGGAGCCGATGTAACAACTGTTCCATCAGTTGCTTACGGCCATGATTTAGATGCCATGTTGAAAGCTATAACGCCTTCAACCAGAATTGTTTGGGTAGCCAATCCCAATAACCCAACTGGCACATTAGCAAGCGCGGATGAGGTAAAGCGTTTGGTGCAAGGTGTGCCTAGTGATGTTTTACTTGTAATGGATGAGGCGTATTATGAATTCCTTGAGGAGCCAGTTGATTTATTGCCATTAATCAAGTCAGGCGAGATGCCAAATCTTTTGATAATGCGAACATTCTCCAAGATTTACGGTTTGGCAGGTTTAAGAATTGGTTATGGTATTGGTCATCCGGATTTTATTTCTGCATTGGAAAAAGTTCGGCAGCCTTTCAATATTAACTCTATTGCTCAATCTGGAGCAATTGCTGCTATTGATGACGAGTCGCATTTGGCTGCAACTCGTAAAGTTAACGTAGATGGTTTGAGATTCTTTGAATCAGTATGTGTTGAGCTAGGAATCGAGTTTGTTCCTTCATTTGCTAATTTTATTTTAATTAAAGTAAATGACGGGCAGAGAGTTTTTGAGTCTTTGCAAGAGTCTGGTGTTATTTCAAGACCTATGGGTGGTTATGGCTTGCCTGAATGGATTCGGCTTTCCGTTGGAACTGAAGCTGAAAATCAGCTGGCCGTATCAGCTCTTAAAAAAGTATTAATTTAGTTTCTTCCGCTTGCTAATTGTTCTTCTTTTCTTTAGTCCTAATTTTACATGAGTAATTTGCTAACAGGTAAAACCGGCGTTGTATTTGGCGTTGCAAACAAAAATTCAATTGCATGGGGTATTGCCAAGGCCTGGCATAATGCAGGAGCCAGGCTAGTATTCACATATCAGGGGGAGAGGCTAAAGGAGAAGGTCCAAAAACTAGTATCTGAATTTGGTGAAGACACCTTAGTTATTGATTGCGATGTTAGTGATGATTCTGATTTAGACAAAGTATTCAATAAAGTAGATGCGCATTTTGAAGGTAAACTTGATATGGTTTTACATTCTGTTGCGTATGCCCCTCGCGAAGCTTTAGAAGGCCGATTTGTTGATACTGCGCGTGACGCTTTTTCAACTGCACATGATATTAGCGCTTATTCTCTTGTTGCTATAGCTAAACGCGCCGCGCCGTTGATGTCAGAAGGGGGAAGTATAATAGCAATGAGCTATTATGGTGCTGAGAAAGTTATTAAACATTATAATGTTATGGGAGTTGCTAAAGCAGCTCTTGAAGCTAGCACTCGCTATCTGGCTGCAGATCTTGGTTCTGAGAGTATTCGTGTTAACTGTATTAGTGCAGGGCCAGTAAATACGCTTGCTGCAAGAGGAATTGCTGGATTCTCAAATATGCTCAAGCATTATGATGAGCATGCACCTCTTGGTCGAAATGTAACTCATGAAGAGATTGGTCAAACAGGTGTTTTTCTTGCAAGTGATGGAGGTGGCGCAATTACTGGCCAAGTGATTTATGTGGATTGTGGGTATCAGATAATGGGTGGTATGTAATAAGTGAAAAAGTTAATTTCTTTTATTTAACTCTTCCATTAGTCCTTCTCGAAATGTTGGATATTTGTAGTTGAATTCAAATGTGTCTTTAAAAAGTTTATTGCTAACACGCTTATTTGTTATTCCTCTTTTGCGAGTTGAAGGATCTATTGGGGGAGTATTTGGGGGCATTGCTTGGCCGGTTATTGAACTAAGCCATTTAAAAAAATCAAATTGAGTAACTGGTTCGTTGTCAGTTATATTATATGTACCACCTGGATTAGGTAATGATTTTATAATCGCTTCAACAAGATCATTCCGGTGTACCATGTTTATATATCTGTCTCCTTTGCCATCAATTTTGGCTATTCCTTTCATATACTGATTAAATAGGTAGCCTCTCTGTGGCCCATAGATTCCTGATGAACGTAAAATTGTGACAGGATTATTTATATTAGCCACTAACTGTTCTGCCTTCAAAAGAGTTTTGCTAGTTAAATTATTTGGTGGATTTTTAATCTTCTCATTTACCCATTCTGCTTTGGTTTCTCTATAAACGCTAGTGCTACTTATGAATACTACTGCTTTTGTCGTGAAAGCGCTTAGCCAGTTGGATATATTTTCAATCCCTATTCCAAATATATTTTTATAAGCTTCAAGTCCTCCTCGAGATGATGACACTGCGATAATTACATTGTCGTAATTGATAGGAATAATCTTCATTTCAGATGCTTTTGTAACATCTATGTTGATAGGTTTGATGCCTTTTTTAACCAAGCTGCCATTGTTTTCTTTATCTCTTTTAATCCCTGAAACCTCATGGCCCATGGAAACCAAACGTTCGCCAAGAGTCTCACCTGTGTAGCCGCATCCTATAATCAAAGTCCGCACAAAATGATTATAACTCTTAATTAAGTGTTCGTGCGAACTATTTTGAGCTTTGCCCTTAGCGATCGTATACGTATTTTTTTTGGAGATTTTATATGAGCCGCCCAAAAAAATTAAAGGCTAAGCAGGTTTACCTTCTTGCAAATGGCGATCTTCGCCTCTCGGCAAATCGTGTTTGTTGGCAAGAACAAGCCAGAATGGAAAAAGTTTTATCTAAGGCTATAAAAAATGAAGGATGGGCTGTTGTTCGTGCTCATAACTTTGATCGCAAAAAGAAACATGGTTTTATTGACTCTCAAAAGAGGGGTATAGAGGTTTTTAGAGGGTTAGATCCTGAGGCCCCTTTAATTGTTGCTGAATGTGTTTGGCAATATAGTCAGCATATTTTGCCAGGTCTCTTAACGCATCAAGGGCCGATACTTACTTTAGCCAATTGGAGTGGCAAATGGCCAGGTTTGGTAGGAATGTTAAATCTTAATGGATCCTTAACCAAAATGGATATAGGATATAGCACTATTTGGAGCGAAAATTTTTCAGATAGTTACTTCAAAAAAGGATTAAGACAGTGGTTGGATGAAGGTGAAATTATTCATGATCAAAGCCATGTGAAATATTTTGAATTACTAAGCTTGCCAGTAAAAGAAATTAGGATCGGTCGAATAGAGGCAAGGAAGTTTCAAATAAGGAAGGCAATTATGGGTGTTTTTGATGAAGGGTGTATGGGGATGCATAATGCGATTATTCCAGATGAACTTCTTAATCGTACTGGTGTTTTTAAAGAAAGGCTAAGTCAATCAGCATTATATGCGGCGATGGGAGAGGTAGCGGATGAGGAAGCTGAAGCTGTTTTTAATTGGCTTAAAAAGAAAGGTGTAAGATTTGAACTAGGTGCTAATGAGGAGAAAGATCTTACTGAGTCTCAATTGATGTTGCAGTGCAAGATGTATATTGCCGCCTTGAGAATTGCTGATGATTTCGGTTGTGCAACTATAGGAATTCAATACCAACAAGGATTGAAAGATTTAGCTCCTGCAAGTGATCTAGCTGAAGGGATGTTGAATAATGTTGATAGGCCTCCAGTTTATTCTGTTGATGGTAGATTGCTCTTTCCTGGAGAAGCATTACCGCACTTTAATGAAGTGGACGAATGCGCTGGGTTAGATTCGTTGGTCACTTATTGGCTTTGGAAGGAGCTTGGATGGTCTCCAGAAAACACATTACATGACCTGCGGTGGGGTGAATCTTGCAAGATCAAGGGGAAAAGTAAGTATGTCTGGGTTTTTCTGATTTCTGGAGCAGCGCCGCCTTCGCATTTTATTGATGGTTGGAAAGGTGCCTCAAGTGAACGGCAACCACCAATGTATTTCCGTTTAGGTGGAGGGACTCTTAAAGGGATTTCAAAACCGGGTTGGATTGTCTGGAGCCGAGTATTTGTCATGAATGGAGTTCTGCAATGTGACATTGGAGTAGCGGAAGTTGTTAAACTATCAAATAAAGAAACTGAAAGGCGTTGGAAAGAGACGACACCTCAGTGGCCTATTATGCATGCTGTAATCAAAGGGATTACTCGCGACCAGATGATGGCCCGACATAAGTCAAACCACATTCAAGTTGTTTATGTTCCAAATGAAAAGTCAGCCCATATGGGCGCGCGCATTAAGGCTTCAATGCTTAATGAATTGGGTTTGCAAGTTCAGTTATGTGGTGATGTAAATTTAAAATAAGAATGAGTAAAGAACAACAGCCTGTAAAAAGTGATTCTTCGATTTATTTGTGGCGATGGCCAATTGTGATTGTTTTAATTTGTTTATTTGTTCTTGCTGCATTGATTAATATTTTAAGAATTCCAACCGAAATTATTGAGAGTTATGGTAAAGGTGCTACCGATGTTGTTGATTCGCTAGGTGTAGCTGCAGAAAAATTTCAGCGTGGTACTATTACGAAAACTTTTACAGCCTCTATCCCGGAGTTTAAAAGTGAGAGAGGTGGCTTATTGGAACTTGCTAAAGTGACGGCAACCGAAACTTTCAAAAGTCAAGATGAGCTTAAGTATGATTTTAAATGGTTCGATGTGAGCGCGGGTACAACGACTACTGAGATTCGTGTTCCAGTAACATACAGGTACCATTTACGAATGCGTGATCCATGGCGATTAGATGTAGTGAATGGTGTTTGTATTGTTCATGCCCCAGATATTCGACCAAGCCAACCTCCTTCTATACATACAGATAAAATGGAAAAATCTTCTAATGAAGGTTGGGCTCGGTTTAATGCCGATGAGCAAATGGCTGTTCTTGAAAGAGCAATTACTCCAACAATTCGAAAATACGCTTTGGAGAATAATCGTATTTTATCTATTCGTGAGAATTGCCGAAAGACCGTTGAAGAGTTTGTTGAGGGTTGGTTGTTAAAGGAAGGGCAGTGGGGTGAAAGTGGATTTAATATAGTTAAGGTCTACTTTCCAGGTGAAGATGGGTATGTTAAGTCTTCTTTATCAAAAAAAGATAACTAAAAAGAAAATAGTGACTTAACTATTTGCAGCATGGTTGAGTACGGCTTACGGTTTCTTCTCATTTGGTTTTAAGGGGGATAGTAAATGTCCAAGGATTTAATAACAGAACATACTAATGCATTGTCCGTATTTGAGAATATCAAGCGTACAAAGTTAGTTTTTGGTGAAGGGGCAGCGTTACATACTGGTCAATTAACTAAAGATTTAGGCTTATCACATGTGCTCTTAGTAACAGATGTGGGTTTAGTTAATGCTGGCCATGCGGAATTTGTAAGAGAGTCTTTAGTCAAAGCTGGTATTGAAGTTACAATTTTTGATCAGGTTATTGAAAACCCTACATCTGATTGTGTTGAAAAAGCTAAGCAACTTGCGTTTGATGCCAAGGTTGATTCGTTTATCGGTCTCGGGGGGGGGAGCTCGATGGACACAGCTAAAGGGGCTAACTTCCTTTTAACAAATGGGGGGCGGATTCATGATTACTGGGGTGTTAATAAGGCAACAAAAGACATGTTGCCTCTTATTGTAATTCCTACGACTGCAGGTACCGGTAGTGAATGTCAATCTTTTGCCCTTATTTCCGATTCAGAGACTCATCAAAAGATGGCATGTGGTGACACAAAGGCGATAGCTAAAACAGCTATTCTTGACCCATGCTTAACACTTTCATTGCCGGAAAATGTCACGATGTGTACGGGGATAGATGCTATTGCTCATGCTGTTGAAACTGCAGTTACTAATAAGAGAAATGATTTATCAAATCTTTTCTCTACAGAAGCATTCAAGTTGCTTCTCCCTAATTTTTCTAAGGTTATAAGCGATCCGAACAATTTAAATGCACGTGGCAGCATGCTGCTCGGTGCTGCGATGGCAGGATGCGCTATTGAAGCTAGTATGCTTGGCGCTGCCCATTCATTAGCTAACCCTCTTACTGCGCATTTTAATGTTATTCATGGTCAGGCTGTAGGAATGATGCTTCCTTATGTTATTAGATTTAACTCCAAGTTGGCTGAGTGTAGAGCAATATATGGTCAATTGAGTAGTGCTGTGCAAATTGATACTGCTAGTGGTCTTGGAAACGAGGGTGAGAACTTGGCTGCATATTTATTGAACTTGCTTAAAAAAGTTGGAATGCCAGTTCAATTGCGAGATATTATTGGCGGTAAACAAATGATTCCCTTGCTTGCTAAAGAAGCTGCTTCTCAGTGGACAGCAGGTTTTAATCCTCTTTTAGCTGGCGAAATTGAAATGGAAAACATCTATCTTGAAGCATATTGACCTCAAGGTTTTTCTAAACTTTTACTTTTTCTAAATGGCTGTTTGAATGAGCGACGTGACGAAAGAAGATATTCTTCAAATTTTTAAGAAATCAGGGGCTTTATTGGATGGCCACTTTATTTTGCGTAGCGGCTTGCGTAGTAGACAGTTTTTTCAATGCGCATTAGCTTTGCAGGATATGCCCAGTGTTGAACTGTTAGGAAAGGCATTGGCAAATAAATTATGCAACTATTCTCCAGTTACTGTTTTAGCTCCAGCAATGGGAGGTCTTGTAATTGGTCAAGAAGTAGCGAGGCAACTAGGTGTGCGTTTTATTTTTGCTGAAAAGGATAATGATTCACTTGTGTTAAGGCGTGGTTTTAAGATTTCTCCTAATGAGAAAATTGTTATTGTCGAAGATGTTGTAACTAAAGGAGGGCGTGTTGCTGAAGCAATTTCTATAGTCAAGAAGCATCAGGCTGAGGTTTGTGCTATAGGTGTTGTTGTAGATCGCTCAAACGGAAGTGCTAACATAGGAGCGCCTATGGAATCATTATTGTCTATGACGGTTGAAACGTTTAATCCTGATAGCTTGCCTAATGATTTAAAAGATATTACTGCGATTAAACCAGGAAGTTAGTTCTGCTTAGTTAAATCTAGGCATATTAGATTTCCGTTTTTCTTTTTAATGCCATCCCTAACATAAAGCTTTCCATTAACATATGCAGGCATGCACCAATTAATTCCGCAAACTTGTGCCCTTCCAAGTTCTGTGAACTTTTTTTGAGTAGTAGAAAAAAGGCATAATTCGCCTCCACTAGTAAGAGATAGAATATTGTTTTTCATTACAATAAAAGCAGCCATGGCTCTTTTAGGATCCGGAAACGATAAGCTGTCATTGCTCCATATTGTTTTTCCAGTTGTAATGTCAACACATACTAATTTTGCAGGATCTCCTAAGCCATAATAATGCCCTTTTAGTAAAACGCCGTGACTAATATTTGGTTGAGCTTCAATATTCTTCCAGATTACTTCTGCATTAAGTTTTTTGTTGTTTTTATAGACTCGAATACCTTGCAAGCCAACTTGGTGTGATCCCGCAATAACTATGTTATTTTGAGCAAGTGGGGCAGCGACATGGCGCCCGTAGTCAGTCTTCATTGGAATATTCCAAAGTTCGCTCCCGTTTCTAACATCTACACCCACAACTCCATTTACAAAAAAACAGACGAATTGTTGTTTTCCCGAAAGCATAGCAGGTATTGGAGGTGCATATCCTGGTTCGTAATCTAAGGCGTTCCAAATTATTTCTCCGGTTTTGCGGTTGAAGCATACGATGCTATAGTTTTTGCCCCCGACTAATGCATAAACCATGTTTCCTATAACTAGTGGTGTATTAGTAAAACCATGGCGCCTAGCACCTGGAGTGGTCCCTTTTTCGCCTATAAATTTCATCCCAAGTTTGGCGTAATCTATTTCCCATTGAATTTTTCCTGATTCAAAATTTAGGCAATGGAGTGTGCCTCGGCTGCATTGGGCAAACACTTGATTTTGATCTACAACAGGCGTGCATCTTGGTCCACGCGGGCCCTGTCCATCTTCAAAAACAGGTGATAGCTCAGTTGCCCATTTTTCCGAACCATCAATTGTAGAAATAGCTACCATTGTTTCATTGTTGTTTCGATTTTCAAAAAGAAATACGAATCCATTTGCAACAACCGGTGAAGCAAGGCCTTCACCTGACTTTATTTTCCAGAGAACTTTTGGATGCTCCGGTAAGTTTTTTAAAGCTAATCCATTATTAGGTATTGTCCCGTCACGAGATGGCCCTCTCCATTGAGGCCAATCTAATGCAAGTACTGAATAAATAGATTGCCCATTGAAAAAGAATAGTATCAAAAAGAATGTATATGCAAATCGGTAAAATATTAATGGAAATACGGACATCGCAGTGAGTAAAAACAACCCAAGCTTAACCGGCAAGCATTCTGATTAGGTGAAACCTATGTAATTAATAAGACATAATTTAGTTTTGATTTTATTCTTGGATGCTAAAATTATTTATTTTTAAAAAAGATAGTCTGTTTTTATTTTTTTGATCTATTATATATGTTTTTTTTGCTAAATTGTTCTTCTATTTGAATTCATAAAAATTATCATAAGAATAGTCCCTTTTAGCTCTATTAATTTATTATTTAGAATTATTTAAGTAGAATGAATAAGCATAAACTCAATAGTAATTTTCTTCTGCTTTTCACTAGTATTATTTGGGGGTTTGGTTTTGTTGCACAGGAAAAAGGAGCGCAATTTCTTGGGCCTAACATGTTTAATGGCGCTAGATATTCAATCGGTGCGATCTGTTTATTCGCTATACTAATTATTTATCATAGATGCCGGTTTCTTGATGGCTTTCGGTCAAGAGATTGGGTTAAGTCTAGTTTAAGCGCTGGCGGTTTTCTTTTTTTGGGTTCGTTATTACAGCAAGCAGGAATTACCGATGAAGAAACGGGGGCTGGTAAAGCTGGGTTTATAACAGGCTTATATGTCGTGATTGTTCCTTTATTTGGACTGTTTGTTGGGCGTCGTGCAAGTTTTCAGACATGGGGAGGAGTTGGGCTTGCAACTGTTGGTTTATGGTTATTGAGTTTTAAACAAGCAGGTGCCAAATGGTCAATTGGTGAAGGTGATTTGCTTGTTTTTTTTGGTGCGTTTTGTTGGGCAGGTCATGTGCTTGTTATAGATAGGTATACTAACCGAGTGTCATCATTACATTTGGCTATAGGTCAAGTTGTTGTATGCGCCTTGTTGAGTTGGTTAGTTGCCTTTTTCAAGGAGCCAATTAATATGGTTGCTTTTAAAGGAGCCTTTTTTCCAGCTCTGTATCTCGGAGTAATGTCAATTGCATTAGCTTTTACTCTTCAAATAATTGGACAAAAGGGGGCAGACCCGACGCACGCTTCAATTATATTTGCTATGGAAGCTGTTGTTGGAGTTTTTGCTGGTTGGTTGATTTTAAGTGAGCAGTTATCTGTGAGAGAATTAATCGGCTGTTTAATGATGTTTTGCGGAATGTTGGTTTCTCAAGTTCCAATTAGGTATATTAGATTGGGGTTAACCAGTGAAAACAATGTTTCAAAAAAATAATCCTACATGTTTTTATTAACTAGTTTGTCCAAGCAAATTTATATAGGTGTTTTTTTCTTACTACAGTAAATTTAAAAATTTCTATCTGATTATATTCTTATCAATATTTTCATGTCTTTGTATTGGATTCGATTGGGAGGAAAAATCAGGGTATCGAAAATTGAAACTTTCCGTTCCTGCAAAGGGCCAAGCAGGATTTACTTCTATGCCTATAACTCAAATAGGTGTTCGATTTACTAATCAAGTTTCAAGTGTGGCATTGCAAAACCGCTCTAACCTTATGAACGGGTCAGGTGTTGCTTTAGGAGATGTTAATGGCGATGGATTATGTGACGTTTATTTTTGTCGCTTAGAAGGAGCTAATGAATTGTATCTTAATCAAGGAGGCTTTCGCTTTGCTTTAGCTTCAAATGATAGAGGTGTTTCAGTGATAGATTTCTTTAGTCGAGGAGCATCATTTGTTGATATAGACGGAGATGAAGATCTTGATTTACTATTAACTACATTCAGAAATGGAACTCGATGTTTAGTGAATGATGGTAATGGTTATTTTAAGGACATCACTAATCAATCAGGTCTAAAGTCTAATAGATCAGGGACTTCTTTGGCCCTTGGAGACGTAGATGGTGATAACGATCTTGATTTATACGTTTCGAATTATGGTGAGATTGCATTATTAAGAGACGGGGGAGATTTCGATGTTCAAAAACTTGGAAACAGGTCATTTCTAAAAGGTTCTCACGCAAGTCGTTTAAAGATTGTTAATGAAAAACTAGTTGAACTCGGTGAAGCTGATGATTTTTACCAAAATAATGGACAAGGGTTATTTCGTAGAGTCCCTTGGGAAGAAAATAAATTTCTAGATCATAACGGTAACCGGATTGTCGAGCCAATGGACTTTGGTTTGACTGTACAAATTAGAGATATTAATTCTGATGGTCTTGCAGATATTTATGTTTGTAACGATTTTCAAACTCCAGACCGTCTATGGTTAAATAATGGGATAGGAACTTTTCGCGAGGCTGGCCCAATATCAATTAGATCTGTTTCTTATGCTTCAAGGGGTGTTGATTTTTCTGATATTGATAATAATGGAGAAATTGACTTCTTCGTGACTGGTAATCTTGCCAGGAATTCAATGACTCGATTACTTAAAATCAGTCCAAATTCATTTAGTTCCTCTAATTTAAAAGAAAATGATATCGTTAATAGACTTCAAGTAGAACGAAATACCATGTTTTGGAATCGGGGGGATAAGACTTTTTCTGAAGTGGGGAGGTTCGCCGGAGTCGAAGCTACAGATTGGTCATGGCAGCCAGTTTTTATAGACATAGATTTGGATGGTTATGAGGATTTATTTATTACGAATGGACAACTTCATGACATTAATGATCGTGATGCTATTGCTAATTATTCGCGTCTTTCAAAAGTGAAAAAGAAGCAGGCTGGAGTTCTTGTGTTTCCGGCATTTCAAACTTCAAATTTTGCATACCGAAATTTGGGGAATTTTCGGTTTTCAGAAAGCACTCAAGAATGGGGAATTAATTCATTACAAACGTCTCATGGAATTGCAGTTGGAGATCTTGATAATGATGGCGATATGGATTTAGTGATTAATTGTTTAAACCAGCCGGCTTTGATTTATAGAAATAATGTAATAGCTCCACGAATAGCTGTTCGTTTAAAAGGGCTTGCCCCAAACACCGCAGGCATTGGGGCCCGAATCACTGTTGCTGTCGGTAATGTTCTTCAGACACAAGAAGTGACTGCTGGCGGTCGTTATTTGTCAGGCGATCAAGAAGTACGAACATTTGCAATTGGAGGGAATCAGGTGAACAGATCCATTAAGGTAACTTGGCCAAATGGTCAGTTTTCATTTATTAACAATCCTGAGCCTAACTGTCTTTATGAGGTTATTGAGCCAGTTAGTATAAGTTCTAATGAAAATAAATTTGAAGATATTGAAGAATCTCCATTTTTTGAAGATGCGAGTGGATTATTAAATTATACTCATTCTGAAAATCTTTATGATGATACTCTACTTCAACCATTATTGACTCGTTGCCTTGACCGTTCTGGCCCAGGGCTTGGATGGTTTGACTATGATGGAGATGGGGATGAAGACTTATTTATTGGAGCATCTTCAGGTGCTTCTGTTTCAATTTATCAAAATCTTGGAGAAGGTAAATTTGGCAAATTGACCAGTGAATCTGGCTTTAAGGTTCCCGGTGATGTTGTGAGCGTATGTGGATGGGTTAATAGAGCTGGCTCTCGTCAATGGTTGGCAGCGATAAGTAATTATGAATCCCCTCAATTGTCAGCCCAGATGCGTTCTTATCGTAAAAGCATTGGGATTAGCGTAAGCGGTAAATTATTAGGCGATACAATGCCTGGACCAATTGCGGTTGCTGATATAGATGCTGATGGAGATCTAGATGTGTTTGTTGGCGGGAGAACAGTAACAGGTCACTATCCTCAAGCATCGGTTTCAGCACTATTGGTTAATAACGAAGATGGGCTTGATTTCACTTCCGGTGTACTAAGCGGATCTCTTGGGATTGTGAATGGGGCTGTTTTTAGTGATCTCGATATGGATGGATTTCCTGAGTTAATAATTACTACAGAGTGGGGTCCTATCCGAGTATTTAAAAATCAAAAGGGAAAATTTGTTGAGATTACAGATGCTCTGGGATTGTCTGGGCTTACCGGCCTTTGGCAGGGTGTTGCAACTGGTGATTTCGATGGGAATGGTAAGATTGATATAGTTGCTACTAACTGGGGATTGAATACTTCATTTAAACCTAATGTCATCAATCCGCCTCGTCTATATTATCATTTTGCAGAATCTTCAATTCCAACCTCTCTTATTTTAGGTGTATGGAATGATTCAGCTTCTGCATATCTTCCGACAAGAAATTTACCCTATTTGTTTAAAGGTTATTCTGGTTTGCGTGGAGTTTTTACGTCATATCGAGATTTTGCGAGTGCCGGAGTGCTAAAGATTTCAGACTATCATGTTGCTTCTCAGAAATCTGTGACCGCTGCGATTTTACAATCGATGGTTTTCCTGAATAATAATGAGCGTTTTGAAGCTAAGCCATTGCATCCCGAGGCTCAATTGGCTCCTGCATTTGGTGTTTCGGTCGGAGATCTTGATGGGGATGGACTTGATGACCTATTTCTTGCACAGAATTTTTCTTCATTTCCAACAAATAAGGACCGAAATGATGCAGGTCGTGGTTTGTGGCTTCGTGGTGCCGGAAATGCTAATTTCACACCAGTAAGAGGCGAGGAAGCTGGTATTGCTATTTATGGTGATCAAAGAGGAAGCGCGTTGGCTGATTATGATGAGGATGGAAAACTTGATCTTATTGTTGCTCAGAATAACGGTCTAACTAAACTTTTTCGTAACAATAAAGCCAAGCCAGGCTTGAGGGTCAGATTGGCTAGTTCTAAGCAGAATCCGGATGCTATTGGTTCTGCAGCTCGTTTGCTTTTTGGAAGTCCGCCATCTTTTGTTAGAGGTACATGGAGAGAATGGCAACTTGGGAGTGGTTATGGATCGCAGGATGGCTTGGTGAAGGTTTTTCCTTTGCCTGAAACACCTATAGCAATTGAGGTGAAATGGCCAGGAGGGAAGGTTTCTGTAACTTCACTTCCTGCTGGATTAAAAGAAGTAACCATCGGTCAAGATGGTAGAATTATTAATCAGAAAACAAAATAATCAATGCTGCTTTTTAAGATTGAGAACACAGTTTTAGCTGGCGAGTAGTTTGTTGCTAGTTAAAATAGGTTTGCTTACTATTTAAAAAA
>TARA_B100001175_G_scaffold99836_1_pt1 | contig 32650 bp, 30 predicted proteins | sample TARA_B100001175 | Tara Oceans TARA_B100001175
ACCAATGCCAAATGCCATAAAAAAACCAGCAAAGGCTGCGATTAATAGTATTATTGTTGGATCTAAAAATAAGTTTTCCATAATTAATTTAGTTTTATTAAAAGTACTCGCATATTAAATACTCTTAATGTAGCAAATGCGTTACTAAAAAGAAAATTTTATGTAGAGAATTGATACAACTTAGATTTAGTAATTTTTAATTTATATAATGTATAGGATGAAAAAGTACATATCCGAATTTTTAGGTTCTGCATTTTTATTTTGTGCGGTCGTTGGATCAGGAATAATGGCAGAAAATCTAACTAGTGATGAATCGATAATTCTATTTATAAATTCAATTATTACCTTTTTTGCACTTTATTTTTTAATCTCTGGTTTTAATGAATATAGCAATCATTTTAATCCTGCCGTCTCGCTTGCTATGTATTTCAATAATAATATTTCATTTAAAGTATTGATTATTTTTACCAGTATCCAGATTGTTGGGGCAGTTGTTGGTGTGCTTATTGCAAACTATATGTTTGAAATACCCTTATTTAATTTTTCAACAAAAAATAGAATTGGAATTAATATTTATATATCTGAAATTATTGCTACATTTGGATTGGTCTTTTTTATCTTAATATCTAAAAAAAGCAATACTGCAATAATAGTAGCATCATATATTGCTGCAGCTTATTGGTTTACATCTTCTACATCATTTGCAAATCCAGCAGGTACCATAGGAAGAATGTTTTCAGATACTTATGCAGGAATAAGTCCTGAAAATGTTTTTGCATTCTGTATTGCACAAACTATTGGATCTTTGATTGCAGTTTTTTTATACAAGCAATTTTTCAAAAATTAATAAAATATAATTCTACTAAAGTATCTTGCTCGTCTTTTGAATATGAAATTTTTGTAAGTTGTCTTTGAAGATTTTTTGCTATTTCATCTGAAATAGTCACAGCATCCTTTATATTGTTTGTTCTGAAAGAAATTCTTAAAGATTCTTTCAAATTTTCTACCTTTAAATCATTTGCAGGATTTGAGAATAGATCTTTTATGAAAGCCTCAATCTGATTAACGTCAGTTGAGTTGCTAATTAGACTGCTGTTGAGCAATTCTGCTTTTGAGATAACATATTCATAATCATTCTTTGCTTTTAATAATTTTTGTGAAGATAAGGAATAAGAATCAATTATATTTTTTGATAATAAAAAAACTATAAAAAAAGAAATAGCAGCCAAGGCTAGTATTATTAAATTTTTTTCTCTTTTATTAAGATTTAAAAATATATCAAACATCATTCAAATTTTATTTTAATTAAGCCAGAGGCAAGAGAATTTGATATGGATATTTCATCGTCTAAAACTAATACATTAAATCTTTTGGATATATCTGATATAAGTTTATATTGAACTTCAGGCATATCTTTAATATCCATGGTTGCAGTTTTGGTATTAAGATCAATTTCTGCTTTATTTATAAATTTATCACCAAAAGATGTTAAAAATTCTAAACCCTTAAGATTATTAGAATAATTATTATTTTTAGAATTATAGGATATAGGTATTTGTTTCATGAGTTCATCTATTTGGACTTTTGGAGTAACTACCCTTTTTGTGTTTTTATCAATTTTTTTAAAAATTTTAAATGTTTCTTGCTCATAAATAGATGTATATTTATTATTTTGAGCAATTAAAATATATGGTATTGAAATCATAGAAACCAATAAAGCAGTGCATAGATATAGCTCAGGTTTAGTAAAGTTCAGTCTCTTTATAATATTCTTAAAAGATATATTAAATTTATATAGATTAGGCAAAGTTTTGAAATCTTGTTCTGCAATTTGATCCAACGAAAAGGATAATTTATTTTTAAATTCTTTAAGCAAATCGTTTGCATCCTTATTTTTAATTGATACATATGGATTGAAATTAGGTAAAGAATTTTTTAAAAGATGCAAATATTGCTCAAGAGATTCGAGCTCTATTGAAGTACCCGTTCCATCGTTAAAAGCAAATAAGTACTTATTATTAAACTCTGTTATGGTGTCCCCTTTATTAAGATAATTTAAAAAGTAATCTGGTAATAGTATTACCTTGCATTTTAAAGAACCTAATTGAGAGTTAATTTTCTGGTAAATTGTTTTTTTTAAAACATAACCTACATCTTTATTGATAAAAAATTTATTATCAGAAACTTCGTTAATTAATTTAGTATCGATTTCAGCTATAAAATTGGCGATATTATTTTCAATAGATAATTGATCATTTTCCTTAAAACTTTGGCAATTTACTAATGACGATGGTAACAAATATATTAATTTATCTTTATGAGTAAGAAATTCGAATTCATCTAAGTGATCAAATTTTTGAACATTCTTATAATTATCATCACTTACATGAAAGAAGCCATTTTCAAGCTTAGAGTTAGCTGGATAAATTAAATAAGTTTTCATCAAATACCATTATAAATTCTTGAAATAATATAACCATTCTTGTTAGTGCCATACATTATCGTACTTCTTGAGGATGCTCTGAAATTATTATGTGTTATTGTTGTATGCAACTCAAATACATTTGAATTAAATTTAATTCTTCCGTAAGAAGAATTTAAATCTAGATCCGGAAAGGCCTTTATAAGATTGTCATTATTTTCAAACCCTTCTACAGGAATGTTATCAATAATATATTCTGCATCATTTAAATCTATATTTAAAAAAAATGAAGCAAGAAGGTAACTATTATCTTTTAAAAGAGTGTTGATATTTATCGAGAAATCTGATTTTTGAGGTAAAGCACAAAAATTATTCTTAATAATATTCCAATCTACATCTTTTACTGCAGGGATACTCTTAAGTTCATCTACTGAGACAAATAATCTCATTCCGCTATACTCTCTGGGAGAATGAAGTGGGCCAGAATAGTAATAGTCCTCCAATCCATATGTTCTAGGATTAGAATCTTTATCTATCCAGTCGATTATTTGATCAATCATCTCCTCAATTATGTTGTTATCAACGTTGTATAACATCATAAGCTTTCTGAAGGATTCAACAGTTTTTGTATTTTCAAGATAATTACCATCATTTAAATAAACAATTGAGTTTATATTGAAGCAATTTGATGCATCTATAATTTTCCCAACTATTTGAGCTTCATTTACATTAAAAAAAATTTGGTTATTAATAATTGGATTGTTTTTTGATAACTTATTCGAATTAAATTTATACTCATTTTCAATCATTTTTTTAGACAATGACTCAATATTTCTAAAAGAATTTAAAGATAATGATTGAAAATCTAAATATTGAGCACGTTTTAATGACAACAAATATTTGTTACCAAAAAGTACTGCTACAGATGACAAAATTAAAACTATTAATAAGATTGATATTAAAACAACGCCTTTATCTTTAAAGAACATAATCAATATTTGGTTCTATTATCCACACATACTCTTTATTATCTTGCTTAAATTCAAGTCTTAGCAATGCGGGGATTAGCTTTTGTGTTTCAGAGTTAATTGGCCACTGAGAATGCCATTTCTGTTTGTACATAAACTCTATATTCATCTCAGAAACATTTTTAATAAGCTTTGTCTCAAAATAATCTTCAGCATTGTAAGGATTGGCTGAAAAATATTGTTTCCTTATGAAGGCATCATCTTCAATGACATATTCTATTCGCTTTATTGGCGATGTATTTTGTGAATTAGATTTAATGTTTGAATTAAAAGAGATTTTATTTTCTATATTATTACCTATCATTGTCCCATTAATTAAGTTGCCATAATAATCTCGTAACGGAACATTTATGATCTGACGAATATCTCTTTTAATAATAATTGATGCGAAGTTTAAATTTTTTGCATCATTTAGTCGATTAGAAACTGTTCTTTCTGTTTCTAAGGAGGATTGAAGAATATTTGAAGAAATAATAGCAATCATTGATAAGATAACCAGCGAGACTAGGACCTCAATTAATGTAAATCCTTTACGCATTGTCGATAAAACCTTTAATAGCATAAATGTAATTTTGTTCGCCATCTTGTCTAACAATAATCTCATATTCGTAAAAATCATTATTTAAACTTTCTTTGATACTTTCTTTCCAATACCAGTCTTTTCCACCCATCTTCATTAGGCCATTTCTTTCTATTGGCCTTGATGGTTTTTCTATTGTATTAATCAAAGCTATTCGATTATTAGCAACCTCTTTTGCGAGATATTTTTGTTCTAAATCATACGAAGATGATGCTGTAGAAATTATTAAAGAATAAATTGATATAACAGAAATGCTTAAAATTAGAAGAGCAACAACAACTTCTATTAGGCTAAATCCTTTGGCTTGATTAATAATTGATAATTTCATTTTGAATTTTTCCATTATTTTTGACTACTAAGCGATATATGTATTCTTCATAGAATACTTCAATCTCTCCTCCAGAAATTTCACCTGATGGATAAAAAACTAATAAAGGAACATCTAATTTTTCGTCTGCTAATTCTATTTTTATACCATCTGAGTATTTCAAAGTTTTTTTCAAAGTTGAATTGTTTGTCCAAACAGACTCATTTAAGCCATTAACTTCAATTATCTCCCCATCATCAGAGATATAGGATGCAAAATGATTATTTGAATTAAAATACCATGTAATTATATTTCCAGTTATTATGCTCTCTTCAGAAAGAAAGCTTACTGAGTTTTCAATTGAGTTTGTTTGTTTTTCTATTGAATTTATAGAGTTAAAACTCAATGTTATTAGTGTTGCTGAAATTCCAATGATAAATAATACTACTAGCAGTTCAATTAGAGTGAATCCATTTCGATGCTTATTATTGTTGCATCCAGTTGCCAACATCAGCATCCTTTCCTGAGCCACCCTCCAGACCATCAGCACCAAGAGTATATAAATCAAATTTTGCAGATCTTCTGCCTGGGTATTCATAAATATAATCTCTTCCCCATGGATCTTTGGGCATTGCGTCTAAATACCCACCCTCAGGATATAATAAGGGATTTTTTAATTCTGAATGAGGAAAAATTAAGGCATCAAGACCTTGAGATGTAGAAGGATAAGTAAATTCATTGAATCTATACATCTCTAACGATTCGCTAGTAGTTGCTAAATCAGCTTTAATTTTTTCAAAATTTGCTCTTTGTATAACAGGATCAATATTTCTTCCAACAATAGTTGCAAGAATTCCCAGGATAACTAAAACCGCCATAAGCTCAACTAGAGTGAATCCCTTTGTGTAGTTTTCTTTAAAATTCCTCATATTGCTAAAGTATTCATTTGCATTATAGGTATTAGTATAGCTAGAACAATCATCATAATAAATCCACCCATAAAAATAATTACTACAGGTTCAAGTAAAGAAAGGAAAACAGTTCTTTTATTTTCAATCTCTGTTTTCATGAAATGAGAGACTTTATTGAACATCTTTGCTAAATTTCCAGATCTGTAGCCGCTAGATATAAGTTGAATAAAAATATCTGGAAGAAATTTATCTTTATTTAATGCAATTATAAAGTCCTTCCCTTCAATTACATCATTTTTTGCATTAATAACTATATTAGATAAATATTTATTATTGAGAACTTTTGCGCATTCTTCTAAGGCCTCATTTAAATTTGTTCCTGAGTTTAGAAGAAGCTCCATGGTGCTTGAGAATCTTTCTAGCTCTGACATAAGAATAAAACTTCCGATCAATGGCATTTTAAGTATTTTCTTATGGGCTTTAATTTTATTTTCGATATTATTTACATAGCTCTTGTATAAGAAGAAAATACCCATAGTGACTATAATTAAAATTAAGCTAATTATAAAAATATTATTTGAAATGCCTAATAATAATTTAGTTATGAATGGTAGTTCAGCGCCTGCTTTAATAAATTGATTTACTACTTGAGGAAGAACAAAGACAAGTAAGGATACTATCACTATTATTGAAAAACCTATTAATATCAATGGATATGTAAGAGCTGAGATTACTTTTTGTCTTATTGATAAACTTTCTTCTAGATAATCAGCCAATCTTGCAAAAACTACGTCTAAATTACCCGAAGAATCTCCAGCAGATACCATTGAAATATATGTGCTAGAAAAGACGCTTGGAAATTTTTTCATTGAAACGCCAAGTCTATTTCCCTGGATAATATCTTCTCTTAAACTATAAATAATATAAATCAAATTTTTATTTTGCATTTGGTTTGCTGTTATATCTAAAGCTTCTACTATTGGAATACTAGCTTCAAGTAATGTCGATAATTGTCTAGTCATTATGACAAGATCTTTATTTTTAATTTTAATACTTTTACTAGACTTTTTTGATTCTGCTATCTTGATAGGCGTTAGATCAAGATCTTTAACGATCCTTCTAGCCTCTCTTTCTGAATTAGCACTAAGGATGCCTCGTTTTTTTATACCTGCTTTATTAATAGCTGTATAACTATATGCTGGCATCTTCTTTAATATTATTTACTCTTATGATTTCTTCGCATGATGTGACACCCTCTTCTATAAGACTAACAGAGGCTTGATCTATTGACTGATTATCCTTAAAGACATAATCTGATATCTGATTTTCAGAAGCATTATTATGAATTAGGTCCTTTAAATTTTTATCAACTTGTATACATTCAGCTATTGCTATTCTGCCTTGGAACCCATTGTTATTGCATGACTCGCACCCGCTAGATGAATAAACATCAGTATCTTCTTTAAGTTTAAATATCAAAGCAGATTCAATTGAAGGTTTAGTCTTCTTTTTACACTCTGCACATAATCGCCTTACAAGTCTCTGTGAAATTATTGTTCTTAAGCTTGATGATAAGAGGAATGATTCAATGCCCATATCCCTTAACCGTGTAATTGCTGCTACGGCATTATTTGTATGTACTGTAGATAAAACTAAATGTCCTGTTAAGCTAGATTGAATTCCTATTTGAGCTGTTTCGATATCTCTCATTTCCCCAACCATAACAACATCTGGATCTTGTCTAAGAATTGCTCTCAAGCCCTTAGCAAAAGTATATCCAGTTTTTGTATTTACTTGCGTTTGGCCAATACCATCAAGCGTATATTCAATTGGGTCTTCTACGGTAAGTATATTTTGAGATGAGTCGCTAAGATATCGAAGTCCAGCATATAGAGTTGTTGTTTTACCTGATCCAGTTGGGCCAGTAAATAGAATTATTCCCTCAGGATTTTTTAAAGAAGACTTGTAATTTGAAAGTATTTTTTTTGGTAAACCTAAGTCATTAATATTAATCTGGGCTGATTGTTTATCTAGTATTCTTAATACAATTCTTTCTCCATATGATGATGGAAGAGTAGAAACTCTAACATCAACATTTTTATCTCCTAGTGATAAAGAAACTCTTCCATCTTGGGGCAGTCTCCTTTCTGAAATATCTAGCCCAGAAATAATCTTTATTCTAGAAATTAATAAAGAAGCAATTTTGCTATCTTGTTTAATAATCTCTTTTAATATTCCATCAATCCTAAAGCGAATTTTTATATGATTCTCATATGGTTCGAAGTGAATGTCTGAAGCCCTGCTTTTAATTGCTTGACTAATAATACCATTGATCAATTTAATAATTGGTGCATCATTATTTCCGCTTAAAAGGTCTTCTGTTGCGCTTATAGTGCCTGCAAAATCTTGTAGATCAAATTCATCTGACAGTTCTTCAGAAATATTTCTATTATGATGAAGGGATGAGAATGAATTAGTCAGGATTTCATTAAACTTTTCAGAATCACATATCTCAAACTTAAAACTTGAATTCAGATAACGTCGTATTTCTTGATAAAGAATGATTGAAAGTTCTTTTGGTGATGTTGCAACATAACCATCATCAGTTTTAGAAACAATAACTTCATTTTCTTTGACAAAATCATATGGAAGAATATCTGATTTATTATTGATCTGAATCTCAGACATAATTAATCACTTTTCTTTGTAAGATCAATGATAGTTTTATTATTCTTAAGCTCCTGTTGCGCTTTAATATAATTATATTTCTCAAGTGATATTTCATTAGCAACATCAGAGTCTATCAATATTGTTGGTTTTAAAAAAACCATTAGATTTTTGGTGCTAGTACTAGAGGAAGAAGATTGAAATAGTTTGCCCAATAATGGAATTGAGCCTAGTACCGGAACTTTTGAGACTACCTCTTGAATATCTTCATCAATTAAACCGCCTAGAACAATGATTTGATTATTATCAACTAAAACAGTAGTTTCAATCTCTCTTTTATTGGTAATAACATCAAGACCGCTTTGGGCTACTCCAGCGATACCCGAAACACCTTGTTTTATAGTCAATATAACTGATGCACCCTCATTAATCTGCGGAGTGATTTCTAGCTCAATACCCACCTCTTGTCTGGAAGTTGTTCTAAATGGATTAGAGTTATTAGTTCCAAGACTTTCACCAGTAGTAATAGGTATTTCTTGTCCTATAAATAATCTTGCTGGCTCATTATCCATTGCTAAAATTGACGGTGTAGACAAAATATTAGAATCAGAATCATCAGCAATAGCATTAAGAATACCAACAAAATTATCTTTGCCTTTTGTTAAATCACCAAAGCCAGCAACTAAACCTTGTGTATTTAATAATGAAGAAACAGCAGTTGTAGTAAGTGTTACGTCTTGCTCATCATCAGATGCTCCTGCAATTGATAACAAATCAGCGCCAGTTCCAGAAAATCTAGTTATGCCAATGGGAATACTATCTTCATCATTTCCTGAATATATTGCTTCAACCCCAAGTCGCTTAGCAGCATTTTCTGATAAATCTACCACGATTGCCTCAACCAACACTTGAGCTCTCCTAATATCTAATTTAGAAACAATATTTCTAATTGAATTTAAATTTTCTTCAGCGGAAGAAATTATTAAAGAATTTGTCTTCTCATGGAATGTGATTACTGTTTTTTTACCATCTGCATCTGCAACAAAGCTATTGGATATAGAGTTTAAGATTGCTGATATTTCTGAAGCTTGAGCATATTTCAAATAAATGACATCCATTAAATCATCTGCTTTTACATCTTTATCAAGTATTCCTAATGTTGTATTTATATTCTGTGTTATTAAGTCGTTAGCTGAAATTATTACAGAGTTTGATGGCGTAAATGGAATTGCAACAAATTGATTAATTGTTGGGTTATTTTGTGTTTTTAACTTTTCTAAAATCCTTACAGCCTCAATTGCTGAAAGATTATCCAATTTAAATATTGAAATTTTAGCTGTATTATTTTGATCCAAATCTGATAGCAATTCTCTTACTCTTGATACATTACTCATTCGATCTACAAGCAATATAGAATTAATAGAGGGAATAGATGAAAGATGCGACTGCCTTCCAGTTATAGGCTTTATCATTGGGAGTATCTCTTCTGTGGACCTATTAATTAAAGGAATAATTGCTGTTTCAAAGTCTCCACTTGAATTGTTTATTGTATTGTCTCTAGTTGCTTCGTTTTCTGGCACAATTCTCAAGAAACCATCTTCAGCAATAGTACTAAATCCATTAACTTGGATGGTTCTAAGATACACATTCCATACTTGTTCTTTGTTTAGACTTGCGTTAGAGAAGATTGTAATTTTACCTTTTACTCTTGGATCTAAAATAATTGTCTTTTTTGAAAATTGGGCAATATCCTGTGTTACTTTTTTAATATCAACATCTTCATAATTTAATATAATTGAATCTTGCGCATTGATATTATGAATAGAAATCAAAAAGAGAATAGGTAATATTTTTTTAAATCTGATAATCATATTTATTTCCCGACAAGATTTTTGATTTTATATAATTTATCATTATTTTTAAATATTATTTCATCTGTGCCAACCTCGACTAGCTCAAACTTACCCTCGATTTTTTCACCTTTCGAAACAACATATTCTTTATTACCCTTTTTTAAAATTACTGATGCGTAATCTGGTCCTGAACTATAACCAATAACTTTATAATCAAATGTAGTAGTAGTTATCTCACTAGATACTACTTCTGAATCCATTTTATTATCAAATGCAAGATTTTGCATATCTGGTATTAAAACATCTTTAATTTTAGGTTTTTCAGATAACGTATAAAAAAGATTTAGCATTAAAAATAACGTTGGTAATAATAATACTAACAACACTATGTTTTTTACTGATAGATAATTCATATTTAAAAGAGCTAATATCTTAGCTTACTTTTTAATATGATTCATTATTAAGAAATGCCGGAAACTTTAATTACTTTGTTAAGCCTGCCAGACTTCATAAAAGAATGAAATTTGTTCCATATAGATTTAACCATTAACAACTCCTGAAGACATTTATGTGACATATATGTCACGTGAAAGACACATTTTAGTTGCATTATTGAGCAATGTAAAGCAAAAATGTTAATTTTAAGGCATTTTAGGCAGCGAAAACCAAAAAATTGAGCCCTTACTTGGCTTTGAATCTATTCCAACTTCGCCGTTTAAGCTATTCACAAGATGCTTTACAATCGCAAGCCCTAATCCACTACCTTGATTGTCAGAAGCTCTTGCAGATGCAGTTCTATAAAATCTACCAAAAATATAATCCTGATCTTCATCAGATATTCCACTACCACTATCTTCAACCCTAACTCTTATATATTCATCACTCTCATTCAGTGTTGAAATGATTATGTTAGATCCTTTATTTGAATATTTGATAGCATTATCAATTAAATTATTCATTATTCTTTCAATTGCTTGCGGATCAGCATTAACATATCCGTTATGCTTAGGATCATATATTATTTTAATATCCTTTTTCTTTGATAAATTTGAAATAGAAATTATAAAATTATCGATAAATTCATTCAGGTCAATTTTTTGAAAATTTAATTTTAATTCTCCATATTCGATTCTTGATAAATCTAATAAAGATGAAACCATAGTTGTAAGTCTCTCTGCATTGTGAAGAATAGCTTTTGCAAAAACTTCTGCTTGTTCTTTATCTTCTAAAGCTCCATCAATCAGTGTTTCTGAATTTGCCCTTATAACACTTACCGGTGTTCTTAACTCATGTGATAAATTTGATATGAAATCTCTTCTCATTGAGTCAAATCTTCTAAGTTGTGTAATATCATGAACCACCATAATAAATTCATTTGTAGTCTTTGATTGATTCATAGTAGCTAAAACCCATCTTGTAGATTTATCTTTCAATTCGATTTCAAACTCGATATCAGCACGTTTTTTCTTTTTTGACCTCCTAAAAAGATAATCTAAAGATTTAATATTTAAATCTTCAATATTCATTCCATTAACTTCATTGAGATTCAATATTTGAGAAAATTGTTCATTTTCAAAAGTTATATTTCCATCTATGTCAGCAACAATAATTCCTTCACCTAAATCATCTAGAACAGATCCAAATTGATCTCTTTGTTTTGCAATAAGATTTATTTTATTTTTAAGGTTTTCTGAAATTTGTGAAATGCTTCTTGCAACACCACCAAACTCAATACTGTCTACGGGAAGTGCTTTAATGTATCTTTTTTTAGTCTTACCTCCAGCAATTTTTGATGTTGCCGTCTCAAGCTCGGTAATATTTTTATACGTAAAATTTGCAAAAAGCGCTGATGCAGCGGTAGCTGCAATAAATAAAAACAATACAACAAGTAAAAGCGAAATATTTGATTCTGATGAGATGGTATATGAAAAGAGAACGCCCAATCCCATTGATATAAAGATTATTATAAAAATACGGGATCTTATTCCCATATTTTAATCAGGTAGCCTTGAAAATTTGTAACCAACTCCTCTTATAGTTTGAACATACTTACCCATTGATCCTAATTTACTTCTTAGTCTTTTAATATGAGTGTCGACTGTTCTTGTCGTCACTCCAAAGCTGTAACCCCACACTTGTTCTAATAGCTGGTCTCTAGATTGTACCCTGCCTCTCGTTTCAACAAGTTTATTTAAAAGTTTAAATTCTAAAGCTGTTAGATTGATTTGATTGTTATCCACAAACACTTCATGTGAGTTGATATCAATTTTTAAATCTCCAAACTGGCGTTCAACTTCTACTATTTCTTTTTTTGCTTGACCTCTTTTTAGTACTGCCTTTACCCTTAAAATTAGCTCTCTCACGCTAAAAGGTTTAGTAACATAATCATCAGCACCCAATTCAAACCCAACAACCCTATCAACTTCATCATCTTTAGCAGTTAAAATTATAATTGGAATTGATTCTGTTTTTGGATCTGATTTAATGCTTCTGCATAAATCAAGACCAGAACCATCAGGTAGCATAAGATCTAAAAGCATTAAAGATATTTCTTTTGATTTGATTATTACTTCTGCGTCTGCAATAGATGAGGCAGTAAAAACATTAAAACCCTCGCGTGAAATGTTATATTCAAGGTTCTTTTGAATATCTGGCTCGTCTTCAATTACTAATATGTTCAATACAAAATTAAAAAATTAATAGGAAATATATTTTTACTCTTTTTTAATGATTTTGAAAGGTAAAAGTAAAAAAAAATTAATATTTGGAAATAAATTCTTGTCTAAGAGCTGGTTTATCAAATTTACCAGATGCAACTAAAGGAAGGTTTGTAGACGAAAATTCAATTATGGCAGGTATCTTAAATGCTGCTAATTTTTCTGATAAGAATTTAATTAATGTTTCTTTATTTAAGCTAGAGTCCTTTTTAAGAAAAATTGCTGTGCATAATATTTCACCCAATCTTTCATCTGGTATTCCAAATACACAGGCCTCAAGAACCTCTGAATGCTGGTAAATTGCATTCTCTACTTCAGGACATGCAATATTCTCGCCTCCTCTTATAACCATGTCTTTTATCCTATCTACAATAAACAAAAAAGGTCCTTCAAATTTACCCATATCTCCTGATCTGAACCAGCCATCATCATTCATACATTCATTTGTAGCTTCATCGTTGCGCCAATAACCTATCATGTTAGATTGTGATTTGATTGCAATCTCGCCAATTTCACCTTCAGTCAAGCAGTTCCAGTCATTATCAATAATTTTTATTTCAGTTAATGGTGGAACAACTCTTCCCGCCGAAGTGGGATTAGAAATGTATTCATCTCCACTTGCTAATGTTCCAAGTGCATTTGTTTCAGTTAGTCCATAACCTATACCAGGTCTTCCTTCAAAATTATCATCCAATAGTTTTACATGTTCAGCAGGTCTAGGGCCTCCTCCACCACCAAGAGTCTTTAATGATGTTAGATCATACTTATCTTTATCTGGATGATTTAATAATTCCCATGTCTGTGTTGGAACCCCTGTAATATCTGTTATTTTTTCATCATGGATAAGCCTTATAGCCTCCCCTGCATCCCATTTCTTCATCATCACCACCTTTCGTCCTACCAAAATAGACATTAAAAAAGCAACATGGCTGCCTGTGGCATGAAATAAAGGAACGCATAAAAGTATACAAGACTCAGAACTTGCTAGAGGCGTAGAATCTTTTCCTAGTCTACTTTCTCTTTCACTTAAAGCAGTAGATATAAAAGCCCAACTAAACATAGAAGAAATGATACCCCTCTGGGAGGAAAGGACCCCCTTTGGTTTTCCGGTAGATCCTGATGTGTAGTATATGCTTGCATGGTCATCACGATTTATTTTAATATCAGGCCATTCACTTGAATGATCCTTAATAAAGTCTGAAAAAGAGATAAAATTATCATCAGGCGTATAGCTGGTTATAATTTTTTTTACATCTTTTAAAGTTTCTAATCCTTTTAACCTTTTTTGATCTCCAAACAAAATCTTAGCGTCACAATGCTTGATAGCATAAATAATTTCTTCAGGAACCCACCACGAATTTAATGGAACACATACAGCACCAATACCAACAATCCCCATGTATGCAAATATAAACTCTGGATTGTTTTGCATGCATATAGCAACACGATCACCTTTTGTGATTCCTGCTTCAATCAGAGCATTGCCAACTTGAGCAGATTTATTTATAACATCTTTAAACAAAAAACGTTCTGACTCATATATCAAAAACTCTTTATCACCATGCAATAAACCAAAGTCAAAGTACCCCTTTAGATTATCAGGAAATGAAACGTATTCAGTATGCACTGCACCTTTGGAGTCTTTATATTCTCTTGTTTCAAATATTTGGCCTTTAGAGGTAAGTTCTTTTGTGATTTCATCAAATAATATATTTAGATCATGCATAGTATTTTAAATAGATATATTGTTTTCCTTTTATAATAATTATTATAACGATACTATATTTATAAAGTTATAAAAATTACTAGGAGAAAAAAATGAATTTAGATTTTGCCTCTGTATGGGAGATGATATCAGATATTATTCCAGAAAATGATGCTTTGATTAGTGGAACCGAAGTGGTCTCATGGAAAGATTATGATTTAATGTCTAGCAAAATTGCAACTGCTCTTACTCAAGCAGGTTTATCTGCAAGTTCTAAAGCCGGTCTATATCTAAATAACTCAAATGAATACCTTGTAGGACAAAATGCAATTTTTAAGATTGGCGGAGTTCCTATAAATGTTAACTATAGGTATGTTGCAGAAGAATTGATATACCTCTTAGACAACTCTGATTCAGAGGCTGTTTTTTATCACGCCTGTTATAGCTCAAGAATAAAAGAAATATCAAGTTCATTGCCAAATATAAAAGCGTGGATTGAAGTAGCAGATGGTACTGAATCAAATTTCTCTGGTGCTCTTAAATATGAAGAGCTATTAGAAAATTGTGAGCCTATGCAACGAATACAAAGGGATCCAAATACAATTTATATGTTGTATACGGGTGGGACAACCGGTATGCCTAAAGGTGTCATGTATAAACAAGGTGAGTTTCTTGTATTTCTATTTAGAACTCTCAAAGCTATGGGTTATGACGTTCCGGAAGATATTAATAATTTAGAAGAGCAGATAAATGAATTCAAAAAAGATAATAGTTTTATTAAAAGTCTTATTGGATGTCCTTTAATGCATGGTACAGGTATGTGGCTAGGAGCTTTTTTACCATTACTTCTTGGAGGAACTGCGATTACTTCAAAAAATTTAGGATTTGATGCCAATCAACTCTGGACACAAGTTGAAGATACTAAAACTTCAAATATTGTAATTGTTGGTGATGCTTTCGCGAAACCAATGCTAGATGCTCTCGATAAAGCAAATGAAAATGGAACACCATATGATTTAAGCTCAGTTAAAGTAATTATATCAAGTGGTGTGATGTGGAGTGAAGAAGTAAAAAATGGATTGTTAAAACATCATGATATGCAACTCATGGATACTATGGGATCAACTGAAGGTGGAATGGGTAGTTCAGTTTCAACCAGAGACAATCCTCCAAAAACTGCAAAATTTTCAATAAATCCAGGAGTGATAATCATTGCTGATGATGGAGAAATTTTAGAGCCTGGGTCAGAAAAAATTGGATTAATTGGAACAAGCGGACTTGTTCCAGTTGGTTATTACAAAGATGAAAAAAAATCAGCTGAAACTTTTAAAGAGGTAAATGGAGTCAGATACAGCTTTCCTGGTGACTATGCCAAATTAGAACCAGATGGAACTATTACTCTTCTTGGTAGAGGAAGTAATTGTATTAATTCTGCAGGTGAAAAAATTTATCCTGAGGAGGTTGAAGAAGCTATTAAAAGAAATGATGAGGTTTTTGATTGTCTGGTAGTTGGTGTCGATGACAAAAGGTTTGGTCAAAGAGTTGTTGCTGTGGTGTCTATTGAAAAGAAAAAACAGATAAGCGAAGTGGCCTTAGTTGAAGCAACCAGAGAATTTATCGCTGGTTACAAACTGCCTAAAGAAGTTATATTTGTTGATGAAGTTCAACGTGCTCCAAATGGTAAAGCAAACTATAAATGGGCAAAGAGTGTTGCAATTGAAAATAAAAACTAAATATATTTCTTTCTTAATTATATTATCTACAAGTGTCGGCGCGTCTGAACCAATAGCATATCTAAATACATTAGGTTATGAGCCTGCACAAAAAAAAATGGCTGAAAGTATGAATGGAATGATTACTACACAACACTTTATAGCAACTTCTGTTGGTGAGAAAATTTTAAATAAAGGGGGTAATGCTTATGATGCGTCAATTGCAATTGCTTTTACACTAGCGGTAGTTTTGCCAAGAGCAGGAAATATTGGCGGCGGCGGCTTTATGGTAATTTATGATTCTGATACAGAAAAGGCCTATTCTATAGATTATAGAGAAAAAGCTCCTTTAAAATCTTATAAAGACATGTATCTTAATGATGATGGATCATTCAATAACAATCAATTATCAACCTTCGGCTATCTTGCGAGTGGAGTACCAGGTACTGTTGCTGGCTTGTGGGAAGTTCATAAAAAATTTGGAAGTTTGCCTTGGAGCGAACTCCTTGAAGATGCAATTTTTTATGCAGAAAATGGTTTTAATATATCACCGTACATGGCAGATGTGCTTTACAAATATAATGAAAAAATGTCGTTTTATTCAGAAACTAAAAATATTTTTCAAGTAGACTTCCCAGATTTTGCTAATAAAAAACTAATACAGAAAGATTTAGCAGAAACCCTAAGAATTATATCTTCTCAGGGTAGAGATGGTTTTTATAAAGGTGAAATTGCTAAAAAAATCTCTAATGAAATGGAGTTAAATGGTGGACTGATTACAACTGAGGATTTAAAAAATTATAATCCTGTCTGGAGAGATCCTCTCATTTCTTCTTATAGAGATAATGAAATAATAACTATGGGTCCGCCCTCTTCGGGAGGAGTTCATGTTATACAAATGTTGAAGATATTAGAGAAGTATGATTTGAAGGAACTTCAGCATAATTCATCAAAATATATCAACCTTCTTACCGAGGTTATGAAATTTGCATATGCAGATAGATCTAAATATCTAGGTGATCCAGATTTCTATAATGTACCAATTGATCAAATTATAGGTGAGGAATATGCTAAGAGGATTTTTAAAAAGATAGATTTAGACTCTATAACAGCTTCAAAAGATGTCTATCCTGGTATGTATTTTGATAATGAAAGTCATGAAACAACACATTTCTCTGTTGCTGATATTGACGGAAATGTTGTTTCGTCAACCTATACGTTAAACTCAACATTTGGATCAGGAGTTGTAATTAAAGGTACCGGAATATTAATGAATAATGAAATGGATGATTTTTCTGCAGCTCCAGGCATTCCAAATCAGTTTGGATTACTTGGCGCAAAAGCTAATGAAATTGAACCTCAGAAAAGACCATTAAGCTCAATGACGCCAACAATTGTAATGAAAGATGGCGCATTATTTTTTACAACAGGTAGTCCAGGAGGTTCTAGAATAATATCTGCAGTACTTCAATCGATATTAAATATCATAGATTTTGAAATGAATTTAGAAGAAGCAACTTTTGCAAAAAGAATTCACCATCAGTGGCAACCAGATATATTAGAGATTGAGTTTTCAATAGACGCGGAAACAAGGAATAAGCTTGAAAGTATGGGGTACTTCATTCAAATAAAAGAGCCATTAACATGTATTCAAACCATAATGTTTGATAACAAAAAATATTATGGCTATGGTGATTTTAGAAGACCAGATGCATTTGCCTCAGGAGAAATAAATGTTAGATAAATTAATGGTTATAGGCATCTATGCTATTCCGGTATTAGTTTTATTAATATTTTGTTTTTTTATAACGCGAAAAAAATAAATTGATAAGCATCTTTGATTTTAGCTATATAAATAATTTTGAATCTATTTCATTCTTCAACTTATTTATTTACTCTCTAGCTTTATTGAGCATAGGAAGTTTTGCATCAACTACAATTTTTAGGTTTTCAAATAACTTTTCAACTCAAAACATACTTTTTAAAAGATCTGCTTGCAGGAATTGTAATCAAAAAATTAAAAATCTATATTTAATTCCTTTATTTGGATACTTAATTCAAGGAGGTAAGTGTTTTGCTTGCAAAAAAAGTATTTCACTCTTTTACCCTGCTACAGAAATATTATTTTTAATATATGGCCTCATGGTTGGTTTTGCCTATGGATTTGGACTCTTTAACTTTTTCTTATTAGTTATCTTTTTTTTATTTTATACTCTCTTTTTTTTAGACTTAAAATTTTATTATCTTCCGATCTCCTTAAACGTTCTTTTAGTTTTGTGCGGTTTTGTTAGCAACTCTTTTTTCAATGTTTTTGTTTCTGATATTGCAATACTTTTTAATCTCTCCTCTTTTACATTTGCTTTTTATGGTTTTTTGATCGGATATTTATCATTATGGCTAATAAATTTTATCTTTAAATTGATATATAAAAAGGATGGGATTGGAGGTGGTGATTTCATATTATTTGGAGCTATTGGAAGTCTATTTGGCCCATTCTCACTAAGCCTTATTCTTTTTTTTGGTGCTATTTTTGGTTGCTTTGTTTTTATTTTATTTAAAAAAAAATACCGTAACAAAATTCCATTAGGTTCATGCTTGATACTTGGATCAATATTGTATTTTTTAATAAAGAACTTTGAACTTTTAGACAATTTTATAGTCATATAAATTGTAGACCTTTGAATATCCTCTTTAAATTCATATCCCCTAGGTCTTAAAAGCAGGCATTAAGCCTGCTTTTTTTTATATTACGCAATAAAAAAAATTTAAATATGTTATAAATGTTTCTAGTTAAATAACAAAAATAATAATGAAAAAAATTACACTTTTACTTACAACGTTTTTTTTGGTCAGTGCTTGTTCTCAGAATGAGCCAGAAACTGAATCTGTATCTACTGCTTTAGTTGAATATGTATGGCATAAGCAGGGCCCTAATTTCAATCCTGAAAATCTAAAGATGGTAATTGGTTCTTGGAATACTATGATTGATGAAATGCAGTGTTCAAGCATGACTGGAGCAAATATCTTAACTCCAAAAGTAGAGAATGATGGGTATGATCTTATATGGGTAATGTTATGGGACTCACAATATGGTCGTGATGAATGCTGGGATGATTGGACAGAGAACCAGCAATTAAATTGGGATAAAACAATTAAAGGAATCATGGAATATGATCTTAACAATGTATATTTATTTAAACCCACAGTTGGAAAGAATCCAAATGAAGAAAATACTTCTGGTTCCTTTGTAAATACATTCTACTTCTGCAGATATAACGATGGTTATGGTGTTGCTGATTTGAAATCTTATCAAGCAGAACTTAATAATGTTGAAGGGTTTTCTGATTACTGGTGGTATGTAACATTAGAACCATTGTTTGAGCCTGAGGAACCAAAACCAGATTTTGTTTGGCTAGATCTTTGGGGATCAGATGCAGATAAAATATCTGATCAAGAGATATTTTCTAAAACTAACCTTCCCGATCAAGTAAATAAAAAGTTTTCATGTTTGCCTGACATAAATGGAGTTAGTTTCAATGCAACAGCTATAAGAAGATAAATGGAGCGGGTGACGGGATTCGAACCCGTACCAATAGCTTGGAAGGCTATTGTGCTAGCCGTTAACACCACACCCGCTTCAGTCGAAAGATTATAATAAAAAAGGGAGCACATTGCTCCCTATTTTTTAATTGATTATAAAAGAATCATAAATATCTGACTCTACACATTCAGCGTTTTCTAAAAATTCCTGTTTAATCTCTTTAGCATCAAGTGTATTTATCCAACGCTCTGTGATTTCTTTTGAATAATTCTCATTATAAAAATTATTAATCCAAATAAAGTTATTAGGCGACGTCTCATCTTGAAGATATAAAACTGAGTATGGAATTTTTAACGACGACATTTGATTTAGAAATCTTTCAATGGCAACGCTAAAAGTACCGAAGTTTGAATTCGTCTTATAGTTACAGTAAAGGATTTCTGTAGTATTGAAAGATGTCTCATCAACGTTTTTGTAATTTAGTAAAATTAGTCCATCAAACTTATTGGAATTAAATTTACAAAAAGCAATTTTATCAAAACCTTTTAAACTAAGGTCTTGAATAAAAGAAGAATATGCCTCCTTATTAGAGCTATTTTGAATATTTATAACAAACTTATTTACATAACTAGTTTTAGGAAAGTAAATATATAAATCAAAACCATTATCAATATAAAATCTATCTTTTGCTAAATCAGAAAAAAAATTTTCAAGACTTAATAAGTTGGCTCCTTCTTTTAAATTACATTGAATAAGATGACTAGAGAAATCAAATTTAGGTTTAATTAAAGAACTCGCTTGAAAGCTTTGATCAACGTCTTTTGAGCATCCATAAATTAGAAATAACAAAAAAACAAATTTATATATCTGATTCATGAGTTTATTATAAGATTATAAGTAAATTTAAATAGTATTTTTTATTTCAATACTATAATCTTGTTTCAGGAATTAAAAAAATAAAATGAGCATATTAAGAATTATCTTTGCTGATCAATTATCTCTAAATAATCCTGTATTCGAAGATGTAAAATCTGAGGATACAATTCTATTTTATGAACCATTAGACACTTTTTATAAAATAAAACATCATAAGCAGAAACTTGTTTTTTTAGTCAGTTCATTAAGGCATCTTGTTAATAATCATGCGCATAAAAAAATTATCCACAAGAAAATCAATAAGAACAATAAATCAAAACTAGTTGAGTATCTAAGAGAGTTAATTGATAAAAGTGGTTTTACAAAAATAATAGTTTCTAAGCCATCTGATTTTGATAGTTATAAAGATTTGATGTTTTTTTGCCAATCTAACGATGTTGAGCTAAAAATTCTGGACGATAAGAAATTTATTTCATCTGAATCAGATTTTTTAGAATGGTCTGAAGGCAAAAAGACTACAATTCAGGAATATTATTATAGATGGCTTCGAAAAAAATATAATATCTTTATGTTTGATGATAAGTCTCCTTTAGGTGATAAATGGAATTTTGATAAAGAAAATAGAAAAGGAATATCTCAACTGAAATCAAACATACCTAAGAGACTAGATTTAAAGCCAGATGAAATTACTTTTGAAGCTATGCTAGATGTTGAAGAATCTTTTCCAAATAGCATTGGTGACCTTGAAGGGTTCAATTGGGCTACATCTCATGAACAAGCAGAAATACTTCTTGACGATTTTATTGATAGGTATCTAGAAAACTATGGTTCATTTCAGGATGCTATAAGCAAAGACAATACTTTCTTATTTCACTCCTTGCTATCACCCTATCTTAACTCAGGATTGTTAGATCCCAACTTGTGCATAAAGAAAGCTGAAAAAAAATATCATGATTCAAAAGGAAAAATACCAATAAATTCAGTGGAAGGTTTCATAAGGCAAATTCTTGGATGGAGAGAATTTATTAAAGGTGTTTATTGGGACAACATGCCTCAATATAAAAATTTAAATTTTTGGTCACATAAAAATAAGCTAAATAAAAATTGGTATGAAGGATCTACAGGCATTCCTCCTTTAGATAGTGCAATAAAAGAGTCTAAAGAATTTGCATATACGCATCATATTAATAGGCTAATGATTATCTCTAATGTCATGAATCTTGCTGGAATAAATCCGAATGAAATGTATAAATGGTTTATGGAAATGTATATAGACTCATATGACTGGGTAATGGTGCCTAATGTTTATGGAATGGGCTCTTATGCAGATGGGGGAATATTTTCTACTAAACCTTATATTTGTGGTTCAAGTTACATGCTAAGAATGTCCAATCATCCCAAGGGTGAATGGTGCGATGTTGTTGATGGTCTTTATTGGAGATTTATAGATATCAATATTAAATTTTTTGAATCTAATCCAAGGCTTTCTATTATGAGTAAATCATTACAAAAAATGAAACCTGATAGAAAGAAATTAATATTTAATAAAGCAGAAGAGTTTATTGAAAAAAATACGCTTTAATCTTCATAATCTAGATCTTTCAATAAAAATGACATTGCATTATCAGACATATATTCTATATTATGATCTAGTCCGGGAACTGATTTGTATCTCCAGCGAAAAGGTATCTGAAATTCTTCAGAAAAATTAATTAAATTTTTAAAATAATTTTCTCCACGTTCGTGTCTATGCTTGCCCTGATTGGTAGCTCCTTTATTATTATTCAATGCTGAATGATTAGGATCATCATCATCTTCTCCTAAGATAAATAAGACTTCTCTTGATAAAAACCACTTATAACGAGATCTTTGAATTGGCATATTTTTCGTTCCAAAGGGAAAGGGATCATTATTTAAAAATGTGTACCAACCTGCGCTTCCAATTGCTGCTTTCTCAACTCTGGCATCGACACCATACATCAAATATCTATGAACAAACTGCGATCCGCCTGAAAATCCATAAATTAGATAAGTTTCATTTTTGAGATCATATTTGCTTTTAAAGAAAGTAAAAAAGGAAGAAATAGAATTATCTAAATGTCTATTTTTATTGTTAATTATTTTCCCAGATGATTTTGACATACCAAGAGTTTGATAATTTGGAAAATGTTCTTTTGAAAAAAATGGGGCAACTAAGATAACATTCTTATTTTTAGCATCATCTGAAGAGGCTTTTAAATATCTTTCTACGTTTCTTGATGCACCATGTATTATGAATAAAACTTCTGTGTCCTCATTTATTTCTTTAGGCAAAATATACCAAAGCTCAACATCTGCCTTTTCCCATGACGCATAAATAACTTTCTTAATATCAGCAGAAGTGATATTCAATGTAAATATAAAAATAATAGTGAATAAAGTTATCTTTTTTAGATTCATATATTTATTCTATCAATGAAAATACATTATTAGGTTAAAATAAACAGATAACACTTTCTGAAATAATTGAAAAAATATCTTAACATTGTAAAAAAAATTCACTCTTCACCATTCAAATTAACTTTTGTTTCAAGTGGTGGAGGAACAAATGCAATATCCTCACTATTAAAGGTTCCAGGTGCTAGTAATACAATTCTTGAATCCTATATTCCCTATTCAAAGGAATCTATGGACTTATTTTTAAATAAAAAGCCTGACCAATATTGCTCCCTGGATACTTGTTTGAGTATGGCTGCAAATGCTTATAAAAAATCAAAAGAGATTGATTCCAGAATAAATACCAAATACCTCATAGGAATGGCAATTACAGCTAATCTCGCCACAACTTATGAAAAAAAAGGAGAGCATAAGTTTTTTATTGTTATTCAAACTCATGACTCCACTAAATATCTAGAATGTTATTTGGAAAAGGGAAAAAGAACTAGGGAACAAGAAGAAGAATTAATCACAGAATTTGCTATAAGCTTATTAGCAGAATCTTGTGGTTTTATTTTTGATCTTCCTAGGACTGATGAAAAAGTAAAAATAGAACAAGTGAAGGCAGAGAAATCATGGAAAAAATTGTTTAATAATAAAGTTGGGTATATTTCAAATAATAAAAATAATCCAGAGTTAATATTTCCTGGTTCATTTAACCCACTTCATGAAGGGCATATAAAAATGAAGGAATTGGCTGAGAAAAAAACAGGTATGCATACAACATTTGAAATATGTGCAAAAAATGCTGATAAACCCCCTTTAACATTTTATGAGATTAAAAGAACAATTGATCAATTTCAGAATGATGAAAGTTGGATGCTTACATCTGCAGGAAGATTTAGCGAAAAAGCTGAAATGTTTCCAAATTCAGTTTTTATAATTGGAGCTGATACTTTAATGAGAGTATTTGATGAAAAATTTTATAAAAACCATAAAGATATGATGGAGCATATTCAAAGGTTTAATGATCACAATATAAATTTTCTAGTTTTTGGTAGAAAGGTTGGTAAAAAGTTTATATCTTTAGAGCAAATAAAGGTTCCAGAAATTATCAATGCTAGGTGCACTGGATTTGAAGAAACAAGCTTTAGGGATGATATATCCTCTACGGAGTTGAGGCTTACAAAAAATTAATTATGTGGAGGTAATTTTGCCTCAACAAACCATTCGTGGACTCTTTTAACAGGATTGAATTTTTTCATTCTCATTTTCTTATTTTCAAGAGTAAAGTTTCTGGTTTTTATTGCAGTATAGTGATATGTGTGACTATCTCGAGTCTCACCTTCAGGAATTAAGTATACTTTTGTTTGTTTTTTATCTGCCATTATGGTGATGAATTATACACAAACTATTAAGGTTTTAATTATTTTTTTAATTTTTTATAAAAGCTTAGATTCCCATACAATGGAGTTCTTTCTTTTGTAATTACACCAATTGATATTAAGTCTAGCATATCCTTATGAGCTTCTTTTTTGTTATTAATAAATGACTTATAAAAATCATCTTTGTTAATTATTGTATATATAGACCTTATTAAACTTCCAGCCAACAATATACCCTTTCCAGTATTAAAAGTTAAAGCTAGGTCTGAGAGCAATTGAGCTAAAGATTTTATAAAACCATTTATTACTTCGATAGCTATTGGTTCTTTTTGTAAAAACTTCTCAAGAATTTCTTCAGAAGAAATAGATATGTTAGTTTTTAATTTATATATGGATGAAATTGCTGATCCTGAAATTACATTTTCGAGGGTAAGAAGATTATCATTTTCGATATTATAATTTTTCATCAAATATTCAGTAGAATTCGTTGTATTCCCAATTTCTGTTGCAAATACAGCTTTATTATTAATTGAAATAGCCGCTCCTAAACCAGTTCCTGGTCCTAAGTAGAGGATGATTTCATTGAATGTTTCACCCTCTTTAATAATCTCGATGCTGTCTTTTACATAATCATAACTATGTGCAATTGATTCCCAATCATTTAGTAAGTAGCATTCCTTTAAATTAAACTTGTCTAATATTTCAACAGAATTAAAAATATAATTTCGATTAGTCATCGAAATAGAGTTATTTATTTTTGGACCTGCTACAGAAGCAACCAATGTATCAATATTATTTTTATTTATTAGATTTTCAAGCTGATCCTCAAAATCTTCCATATTCTCAAAAACTGTTTTATGTATATTTGAAACGTCGTTTGAGTCTGATGATGAAATCGCATGACGCATATTGGTACCGCCAATATCAATCAATAATAATTTATTAATCATTAATATCCTTTAGTCTTGGTATGAAAGTCCATAACCATATTGAAATAAAGGATTATAATTTTCATCTCCAATATTCAAAGGATTTATAGATGAGCTGCTTGGCCAAGAATATGGCAATTTACCTTTAAAATCATAGTTAATGGAATTATTTTTACTAGAAAAAATAACATCATTAATGCCCTCCACAGCAGACCCAGGATGCCAAATGCTTACAAATGCATGAGATAAATTTAATTCTTGATCTACAACCAAAGGCCTTCCGGTTATAAATAAAGAAATAATTGGAATTTGATCATTTGAAAGTTTGTTCATGCTTTTTATAATCTTTTGATTTCTTGAGCTGAAATCTAAACTCACAATATCGCCCTCTCCTTCTGCATATGGTGTCTCCCCATATATCATAATTACATAGTCAGGTTTCTGAATATATGATCCATCTTTTGAAAACTCTACAAAGCCACCAGAATTTGTAATATGTTGTGATAATGAATCAAAAATACTTAATGTATTTGGGAAATCATTATTAGATATTTCTGTTCCTTCCCATGTTTTTCCTTGCCATGTAATTGTCCAACCACCCATTTGATTCTCAATATGTCTTGATTGATCTCCAATAATTAAAACTTTACTAGAAGGGTTAATAGGCAAGATAGAATCTTTATTTTTTAAGAGAACTAAAGACTCTCTAACAGCTTGTCGAGCAATATCTCTGTGCAACTCGCTGCCAATGAAATTTTCGCTAAACTCATGTGGCAATCTTTTATCAAAGAGACCTAAATATTTTTTTACTTTTAGTATCCTTTTTACAGCATCGTCAAGTCTTTCTATGGTTATAGCACCAGAACGAACTTGATCTAAAGTATTCCAATAAAGTGCTTCCCATTCAGAAGGCACCATAAAAATATCAACTCCAGAATTGAATGCCTCAGGACAATTAAAATCTTCGCAACCTTTGACCTGACCATGCCCATTCCAGTCACCAACAATAAATCCATCAAAATTCATTTGAGATTTTAAAATATCTATTAAAAGATATTTATTACCATGACTTTTCAGTCCATTCCAAGAATTAAAACTTGCCATAATAGAGAGTGCGCATGAATCAATCGCATCGTAATATGGCATCCCATGAACATTTTTTAAAGTTGCTTCATCAACTATAGTATCCCCCTGATCAATACCTTTATCAGTACCTCCATCACCTAAAAAATGTTTTGCTGTTGCTAAAATATGCATGTCATCAAGAAATGTAGCTTCTTCACCTTGTAAACCAAGAATAAAATTTTTACCAAGACTAGAAACTAATTCTGGATTTTCTGAATAACCTTCATATGTTCTTCCCCATAGATCATTCTGAGGAACTGCAATAGTTGGAGCAAAAGTCCATATTATTCCTGTTGAAGAAACTTCTTTCGCAACAGCACTACCAATTTTTTTCAATAATTCAGTATTTTGCGTTGCGCCAAGAGCAATATTATGAGGAAAAATTGTTGCTCCTATTACATTATTATGACCATGGACAGCATCGGTACCCCATAAAATTGGTATCTTAATACCATTTACTTCAGTTGAAGCGTCATAATACCTTTTACTTAAATTTTTCCAATCTTCGACACTGCTATTTTTATTTTGATTTGGAAAACCTCCACCACCATTCAATATCGTTCCAAAGTGAAACCGTCTTGCCTGATCAGGTGTTACGCTATTAATTTCAGGCATAATTATCTGGCCAACTTTTTGCTCTAAAGTCATCTGACTAACTACTGAATCAATAAACTCTGAATGATCAGGCAATCTGCATTCATTCGGATTAGACCAGTTTACAGAAGATGAAATATGAATATTAAATATTACAAAAATTACTAAGAACTTTTTCATAAATTTTTAACCCAATGTTACGTATATAACAGTTAATACAGATACGATAATTATTGTATTTATATTAAAAGCTTTTGAAGTTGAAAAGTTTATTCCGCTCAAATCTATAGCTTTTTCCTGATCTCTATATCCTTGCAAATAAGACGTTACAAAGCAACCAAAACCAGATGCAAAGAAAACTGCACCCATTCTGTGTATATATGGAAATTCAGGAAAAGTAGCTTGAATCAATATTGACATTAACACCGACAGTATTGCAGCAATAAGTACGGATAATGTGGTTGCCTTCTTCCAAAATAATGCAACAAGAAATATTACTAAAATTCCAGGAGTAAATAATCCTGTAAAATTCTGAATATATTGAAATATTTCATCGGAATTACCAAGAATTGGTTTTGCAACTACCAAAGCAATTAACATTGAGATAACAACCGCTAATCTACCAATATAAATAAGGTTTGCTTGAGATATTTCATTTTTCGAAAATGATCTACATATATCCATAGTAAAGATAGTGCTTATGCTATTAGTCATAGAAGCTAAAGAAGAAACAATCGCAGCAATTAATGCTGCAAAAGTTAATCCAAGAAGACCGCTCGGCAGCAACTCGATCATCATTGTGGGATATGCTTGATCTGTTTTTTCTAGAACTGGGAATAGCACAGCCGCACAAATACCAGGTAAAACAATTACTAATGGCATTAAAAGTTTTAAATAAGCAGCAAACATTACTCCCTTTTGGGCTTCTTTTAGTGATTTTGCACCCAAAGCTCTTTGAGTTATATATTGATTAAATCCCCAATAAGCAAAGTGTCCAATCCAAACTCCAGCTCCAATTAAAATCCATATCCCTGGCAGGTTGCTATAAGATGGATTATCAGGAGAAAGAATCATGTCAAACTTTTCAGGCATTTGCTCAAAAACTTCCATAAATCCATTTCCAATATAACCATTTCCTATTTTAGTAAGCGCTATATATGAAACTGCTAATCCACCAAATATTAAAAGAACTACTTGAACTATATCTGTCATTGCAACTGCCTTTAATCCACCAGATAAAGAGTATGCAAGTGATAAAACCGCTAGCAGAATCATTCCATTTATAAGTGATAAGCCAGTAAGTGTATTTATAGCTATTGATCCAAGCCACAGAACAGCAGTTAAATTTACAAATATATAAACTGTTAGCCAGAAGAATGAAAGAACCAAGCTTACTCTTTTATCAAATCTTTGTTCTAAAAATTGAGGCATTGTATATATCTTTTTTTCTAAAAAAAGCGGTAAAAAATATTTTGCCATTACAATTAAAGCAATTGCAGCAGTCAATTCCCACACAGCAATTGCCATTCCAACAACAAAACCTTGACCAGACATTCCTATAATCTGTTCTGCAGAAATATTTGCTGCTATTAAGGATGCGCCTATTGCCCACCATGGAAGTGATCGTCCTGCTAAGAAATAATCCTCAGCATTTCTTTCTGAGCCAGACTTTTTTCGAGAGACAAAGGTGGCTAAAGTGATTATCCCAACACAATAAAACCCAACGATTATCCAATCTAACGTATTAAACATATTTGCCTATTTTTTATTGATTTGCAGATGTTATTGTAACAATTATTTGAAAGAGCTTTCTAAAAATTTCAAATCATTTAAATTTTTTATTAAATGATTTATGAACTTTACTGCATACACACCATTTATCACTCTATGATCATAAGACAAAGATACAGGCAATTGTTTTTTAGTTTCCAATTTCATTTTATCTAGCTTTACAACATCTTGTGTTCTTGATAAACCCAAGATTCCAACCTCTGGTGGATTTATTATTGGCGTAAAAAACTTTCCACCAACTCCGCTTAGTGAAGATATTGTAAAAGTAGCTCCTGAAAGTTGATCGTTATTAAGTCTTCTCTTTTTTGCAAGTTTTGCTAATTCATTAATTTCATCTGAAATTTCCATTATTGTTTTATTGTTAACATCTTTAATGTTAGGGACTATTAAGCCTGCCTCAGTGTCTATAGCAATTCCAATATTGTAAAAATCTTTATATATCAAAGAATCCATTTTTGAAGAAAGAGATGAATTCATATCTGGGAAATGTATTAATGTATCAGCGGTTGATTTAACTATATAAGCTAATGGTGATATCTTAACTTTGTTTACTTTATAAAGTTTATTCCTTAGTTTTAGCATATCAGTAATATCAATTTCATCATGTTGTGTAACATGAGGAATAGAGGTCCATGAATTATGAAGGTTTTCTGAAGCTGTTTTTTGAAATTTAGAGAGTTTTTCAATTCTAGTCTTACCCCACTTAGAAAAATCTATTTCTGGTCTAGAAGGTGGACTAATTTGATTTGGTGAATTTTGTAGAGCATTTTTTACATATGCATGAAGGTCCTCTTTTAAAATTCTGTTTTTGGGTCCTGTACCAGACACCCTATTAAGATCAATGCCAAATTCTCTTGCGAGTTTTCTGGTAGCAGGGCCTGAATGAACAGATTCATTATTTTGTTTATTAAAATTTGATTTTCCATATCCATAATCGGACATCACATCTGCAGCATCATCTACTGCTGAAGGTAATCCTTTTGGTATCTCATTGTCTGAACTGCTTTTTGTGAATGTTTTTTTAAGGTCCTCAATATCAGCATTGTCTTCTGCAGATTCATCAACTTCTAGCTCTAGGAATGGCATTCCTATTTGAACCTTATCTCCTATTTTAACAAGTAGTTTTTTGACAACCCCTGATTTGGAAGCAGGAATCTCCATTGCTGCCTTATCAGTCTCTAAAACTATGATTGGTTCTTCAGAATCTACTTTTTGTTCAGGAGAAACACAAATTTCAATAACTTCAACTTCATCAAATTCTCCAAAATCAGGTACATTGATTGTGTTTATTTTTGACATCAAACTTGCCAAGGATTTGGTTTGTTAGGATCAACTTTGAGGTCTTTATAAATCTTTTTAATTTGAGCTTCTGTGATTTGACCTTCTTGAAATAAAGTATATATTGCTGCTCTTGCAATACTTTCACAATCTACTTCAAAAAAATCTCTAAGCGTCTCTCTTGAGTCGCTTCTACCATAACCGTCAGTTCCAAGAGTTATATACTCTCCCTTAATATATGGCCTGATTTGCTCAGCATACGCCCTCATATAATCAGTAGCTGCGATTGTAGGTATCTCATTTTGTTCAAAACATTTTTCAACATATGTGTGCTTATTTTCATTCAATGGATTTAACTGATTTAATCTCTCTACTTCCATACCATTTTTTCTTAACAAGTTAAAACTAGTAACACTCCATATTTCTGAATCTATTTCATATTTTTTTAAGATAGCTGCAGCCTTAATTGCTTCATTTAAAATTGCGCCTGAACCTAAAAGACGAACAGCTGGTGCAACAGAATCTTGTATTCTATACATTCCCTTAATAATTCCTTCTTCAGAGCCTTTTGGCATCTCAGGATGAACATAATTTTCGTTAATTGTAGTTATGTAGTAAAAATAGTTTTCTTGATCAATATACATTTTTTGAATTCCGTCTTTTACAATTACTGCTACTTCATATGCATATGCTGGATCGTAAGAAAGGCAATTAGGTATAGTTGAAGAAAGAATATGACTATGCCCATCTTGGTGTTGAAGTCCCTCTCCATTAAGAGTAGTCTTTCCAGAAGTAGCTCCAATTAGAAAACCTTTTGCTTGTGCATCACCAGCTGCCCAAGATAAATCATGAACTCTCTGGAAACCAAACATTGAATAAAATAAATAAAAGGGAATCATTGGATAGTCATAATTAGTATATGCTGTTGCCAGAGCAGTCCACGCGCTAAAAGCTCCAGCCTCTGTTATACCCTCTTCAAGCATAACGCCATCCTTTGATTCTTTATACCACATCACTTTATCAGCATCTTCTGGTTCATATTTTTGACCTGCTGAAGAATAAATACCAACCTGTCTAAACAGAGCTTCCATTCCAAAAGTTCTAGCCTCATCTGGAACTATTGGAACTATCCTTTTGCCGATATCGGTATCTTTTAGCAAGTCAGTAATTATTCTAACGATTGCCATAGTTGTTGAAATTTTTCTATCGCCAGTTGATTCGTAAGATTTATTAAATATCTTATCCTCGGGCATTATTAATTTTTCTGATGCAATTCTTCTTCTGGGTATAAATCCGCCAAGATTCTTTCTTGTATTCTTTAAATATTGAATTTCTGGAGAGTCTTCTGGGGGTCGAACATAGGGAAGTTTTTCTATTTCAGAATCAGAAACAGGAATATCAAATCTATCTCTAAATGATTTGATATTTTCTATTGACAATTTTTTGACCTGATGCGTTGTGTTATCAGCTTCTCTAGAGCCTGTACCATACCCTTTGGTAGTCAATGCTAAAATTACAGTAGGAGCTCCTTTAGAATTTATCGCTTTATGATATGCAGCATAGACTTTATATGGGTCATGGCCTCCCCTGTTAAGTCTATAGATATCATCATCTGTTAAGTCTTTTACCATTTCTAGCACAGAAGGATCTTTGGCAAAAAAGTTTTCTCTAGTATAAGCGCCTCCTTTTGCCTTAAAGTTTTGCAATTCCCCATCAACAACAGCATCCATAATTTCTTGAAGCTTTCCTTCAGTATCTTTTGCAATGATTGGGTCCCAAAATCTACCCCATACAACTTTAATTACATTCCAACCCGAACCTCTGAATGATCCCTCTAATTCTTGAATAATCTTTCCATTACCCCTTACAGGACCATCTAATCTTTGCAAGTTACAATTCACAACAAAAATTAGATTTTCTAACTCTTCCCTTCCCGCTAGACCAATTGCTCCCTTTGATTCTGGCTCATCCATTTCGCCATCACCACAAAAAACCCATACTTTTCTGTCATTTCTTGGAACTAGTCCTCTTGCAGACATATATCTCATTATATGTGCTTGATATATACCTAATATTGGTCCAAGACCCATTGAAACAACAGGAAACTGCCAATACTCTGGCATTAACCATGGATGAGGATATGAGGAAAGTCCTGGTTTATGAACTTCTCTTCTAAAGTTATCTAAATCATCCTCATTGAGATATCCTTCTAAATAACTTCGAGCATAAATTCCTGGTGAAGAATGACCTTGATAATAGACTAAGTCTTCTAGATGATTGTCTGACCCTCTAAAAAAGTAATTAAATCCAATATCATATAATGTTGCTGCCGATGAAAAAGTTGAAATATGACCTCCAAGTTCATCATCATTCTTGTTAGCTTTTAAAACCATAACAAGAGCGTTCCATCTAATAAGCGATCTTATTCTTCTTTCCATAAAGAGATCGCCAGGCATTTGAGCCTCATCTTTAACTTGAATAGTATTTCTAAATGGAGTGGTTAAATTATAGGATGGGATTGCCCCCTCTTGATTGAGTCGCTCGGCTAACTTTGTTAGAAGATATGAAGCCCTATCTATACCCTCTTCTTCAATTACGCTATTAATTGCCTCAAGCCATTCTGAGGTCTCGATTGGATCTTGATCTTTTGACGACAAATTAACTCCTTAAAGATTAAATTTTACATTACTTTTATGAATGATAATTAAAAATAAATTATTTGTACTTTATTCAAGACAAAAAAAAACAGAGACTTGCTCTGTTTCTTAGTTCGAGTTCCTCAGGGGTCTAAAGTGAGATTTTCTTTAGCGCCTC
>TARA_B100001175_G_scaffold64258_1_pt1 | contig 31893 bp, 31 predicted proteins | sample TARA_B100001175 | Tara Oceans TARA_B100001175
GCTTAGCTTATAGATAAATACCAATAATGATCTATTAGTAGTGCCGCAAATAAAATTGCTAAATACGTAATTGAGTATTTAAACAATCTAATAGCTCGCCTATCAGACTTAGTAATCATTAGATCATATGCATCAATTACAAATTTAAGTCCAATAATAGTTGCACCTGTCAAGTATATGAAACCAGATAAGCCTAAAATAAAAGGAAATAAAGTGATACAAAAAAGTAAAATAGAATACAAAAATATATGTAGTCTGGCAAAATCTTTTCCATGTGTAACAGGCAACATTGGAATTTCGGCTTTTTTATAATCTTCATATTTATATACTGCTAATGCCCAAAAATGTGGTGGTGTCCATAAAAAAATAATTAGAAATAGAACTAACGGAAATGGTTCTATCTGATTGGTAATCGAAGTCCAGCCTAACAATGGAGGCATAGCCCCAGCGATTCCTCCTATTACAATATTTTGCGAAGTTAGATTTTTTAAATATACAGAATAAATAAATGAGTAGATAATGATTGATAATAGTGTAAGCAAGGCAGTTAAAGTATTTACAAGAATATAAAGCAAAGAAATCGATGAGAAAGACAAAAACAAAGCAAAGTAGATAGCATGTAAAGGCTTTATTGAACCGTTCACCAAAGGTCTAGATTTTGTTCTATCCATAATAGAGTCTATTCTTTGATCTACCACATGATTAATGATTGCTGCTGCAGAGGCGGCGAGACCGATTCCTATACTTGCAAAAAAAATTAATTCATAGTTAAGAGTGCTTTGGTGTGCTAGCAGCATACCCACAATTGCAGTAAACATTATTAATAAATTTACCCTTGGTTTAGTAAGGATGATAAATTCACGAACTATATTTATAGCATTATTTGTAGAATGTAACGAAGGATTTTCCATGTCTAGATTTTATCACTTTTGTATGCAATATGTCGAATAATATAACAAAGTTATCATGCTCATCAGTAAAATAGATGCATTCACTGTGTGTAGTACAGCTATTGAAATAGGTAAACTATATACAACATTAAATACCCCCAAAGTGACCTGTAAAACAAAAAATATCAACACAATATATCCGATTTTTTTTATTTGTTGATTAGATTGTATGAAAAATAAATATATGAATAACAGAGAAAATAATATTGTGAGAATTAGCGCTCCAAATCTATGAGTGAAATGTATCGCTAACTTTGCATTATATGCCAAAGGAGCTAATTCATAGTTTATATCAGGCAAATTTATGATAGTAAATGCATCCGAATAATCCATATTGGAAGGCCACCACTCATCACTACATTTAGGGAAATCAGTACAGGCTAATGATGCATAATTTGTACTAGTCCATCCTCCTAAAATTATCTGTACAATTAATGCAAATGTGCAGAGTATAATTAATTTAGTTAATTTTTTATCTACCCGAACATCTATCGTAAAGTTATATATTTTAAAGCTATTCCATAGTAATAATGTTGCCGTAGTTATGCCTAAAACTAGATGTATTGTGACTATTGTAGGTTTTACAAGTTCTGTAACAGTCAACATGCCCATTAGAGATTGAACAATTATTAACACTATTAGTGATATTGGTAATAATTTAGGGACATGTTTAGCATACTTGAGAGTGAGGTAAGAAACATAAAAAATAAAAATACCCAGGGTACCTGCAAGATATCTATGCAACATTTCTCGCCAAGCCTTACCAGTATCTATTACTGCATCAGGGTATAATTTTTTTGCTTCAGCTAGCTCTATGTCACTAGTAGGTGTGCCTAGGATACCATAACAGCCAGGCCAGTCAGGACAACCTAAACCAGCATGAGTTAACCTGACCCATGCACCGACAGAAATTACGACTAGCGTAAACAAAGATGCTAACAAACTTATATTCCTGACAGTGTATGAAGTCATATTTATCCAATTCGCGAAAGTTTAAAAAGTTTTTTGATGTCTTTAAGAAGTTTTTTTCCTTCAAATTTATTATCGTATCGTAGTATAACATTCCCTAGAGGATCGACCAGCAAAATAGATGTTTTTGAAGAGATATTATTTAGAAGACCCGATAATTTATCTGGTTTATTTTTAATAATAGTTAAACCTGGATAAGATTTCGAAATATCTATCTCGGATTCTGAATTAGATATTAATACTCTTTGTAATCTATTCATATCTTTGCCAAGAGCCGTATGTATTTGTCTTAATAAGTATATATTTTTTAAACAATCATCTAGGCAGTTATTTTTTAGATGATAGATGAGAGTCCATCTGCCATTGAATACATTAGAATTAAGCTTCTCGCCTAAAGAATTCTCTATATTAATATTATTTATTGTTATTATAGGGTCAACAAATGAACCATAATTTGTCGTAGACCATTCTTTTTCAGCAGAATAATCATCCATCAGAAAATATGAGATTATAAATGGAATCATAAATATTAAAATAATCACTAAAAACTTAATTCGATTCACACTCATCTTTTTAGGTCCTTACGTAATAAAATTATCATGAAAATAATACCGATAAATGCAAAGAGGAACCACTGTCCAGCATACATATAATGTTTAAGATTAGAATTCTTCTTATATATTGTTTGTATATTAAAAGAATTTTCTTGATCTTCGCTCATTATCAAAACATAAGGAAAAACCTTATACTTAAACATTTGTTTAATTTTATCAATTTCAATATTTTGAATAATTAATGGCCAATCATTTTTGTAAAAATCTTCTGATAACTGATAAAAATCTTTATATTTATAGATATAACCAGTTGCTTGTGAATCAACATTTCGTATATCTATATTAGGCAAAGATTGTCTATTATTATTACTAACCCAACCTCTATTAATTAATACAATTTGATCATCAAATAACATCGGACTAATGACTTCATACCCTGCTTTCTTATTAAATATTTTATTATCAAGAAGGAACTGTTTATTAGAGATATAAGTACCAGTAATTATAATTTTAGTAAAATCTACTGGGTTCGATTTAATAACTTCAAATTGTATAGGGTTTTTAGAAATTCTTTCATTGAAGGCATGGTATAAATATGCTTTCTCATTGGCTCTGTCTATTTGCCATAAGCCTAGTATAATACATGTAATTATTACTATTATAAAAAATAATACTTTGAAAGTTTTAATCATTAGCATATATATGTTAAGTTTAAATAAAATTAATTCTACCTAAAATGAAATATATAATATTAACTTTATTAGCGCTAATTATTTATAATCTTATGGCAGGTTTTTATTATATTATTACAGACAAAAAAAGCTCAAATAGAGGGTTTCACTCATTGAGAACAAGAATTATTTTGTCTTTACTATTATTTGCAACTCTAGTAGTCGGTTATTATCTAGATTTAATACAGCCTCATGGGATTTAACTTATAGCCAATAAACAAAAACGAATAAACCTAACCAAACAACATCCACAAAATGCCAATACCAAGCAACTGCTTCAAAACCAAAATGATTGTCTCCAGAAAAATGTCCTTTCATACATCTAAACATTATTACTGTGAGCATGATTGCTCCTAAGGTTACGTGAAAACCATGAAACCCTGTTAACATATAGAAAGTTGATCCGTATATCCCAGAAGTCATTTTTAAATTCAAGTCTGAATATGCATGCATATATTCATATGCTTGAAAACCAACAAAAATAAAACCTAATAAAACTGTAAGCAGAAGACCATAAATTAACTTATTTCTATTTTGCTCTTTGAGCCCATGATGAGCCCATGTGACAGTTAATCCGCTTGTAAGTAGCAACAATGTATTAATTGCAGGGATACCGCCTGCTTTCATTAGAATAAAGTCTCCACCTAAATTAGTGGGGCCATTTGATGGCCAAACATTCTCAAATTGTGGCCATAGAACAATATTTGTCGAAACTTTTGAACCCACTCCTCCAAGCCATGGCAATGAAAGTTCACGAGCATAGTACAGTGCTCCAAAAAATGCAGCAAAAAACATTACTTCAGAAAATATAAACCAAACCATTCCCCATCTAAAAGAAATATCTACCTGTGCATTATAGGTTCCTGCTTCACTTTCACTAACCACATCAGAAAACCAACCATATGTTATGATTAGAAGAAGGACTAGGCCGGTTGCCATGATAGACATTCCAGAGTTATAACCATTTAAATAGTTAGCTAAACCAATAAATAATACAACAAGCGCTACAGTATTTAAAAAGGGCCATTTTGTTTCATGAGGCACATAATAACTATTTGAATCACTCATTAATTAATCCTCTTATTTAGACCCAATCTGATCTGTGGTATTGAACATCGTGTAAGATAATATTAGTGTTTTAGTTTCCAAAGGTAGTTCGTTATCTACTATAAATTGTAGCGGTAGTTCTATAGTTTCTAGACCATTAATTTGTTGTTGGCTAAAACAAAAACACTCAATTTTTTTAAAATACTCAGCATGCTCGCTTGGAACAACACTTGGGCTAGCAGTAGCATGTTTTAGTGTTGTTGAATTATTTGTTAATGTATAAAATGTATTATTAATTTTTCCAACCTGAACAATCATTTCACGATCAATGGGTTCAAATTGAAATGGTGCAGAGTTAGCTATAGTAGAAGTAAATTTAACAGTAACAAATCTTTCTGTTGGATTTTCATTCACAACCAAGAATTTTTCTTGATTAGTTTTACCATTTAATCCAGTAATTTCACAAAAAATATCATATAAAGGAACAAGCATATATGAAAATGAAAACATGAATATAGTAATAAATGTTAAAGCAATATATGTTTTTTTAAGACTACTCATTATTCAACTTTAGGTGCTTTTTCAAAAGAATGATATGGTGGCGGTGATGACAAGGTCCATTCAAGGCCTTCTGCTCCGTCCCAAACTTTATCTTCTGCTGAAACTTTTTGTTTTAATGTATCAAATAAGATATAAACAAAAAGTAATTGTGATAAACCAAAACCAAATGCTCCTACTGATGCAATGGCGTTAAAGTCGGCAAACTGAACAGCATAGTCAGGTATTCTTCTTGGCATACCTGCAAGTCCAACAAAATGCATAGGGAAAAAGGTTAAATTAACAAAAATAGTAGTCAACCAAAAATGTAGCTTACCGAGGCTCTCATTATACATTTTACCAGTCCACTTAGGTAACCAATAATAAACAGCTGCGATAATCGCAAATACAGCACCAGGAACTAGGACATAATGAAAATGTGCTACAACAAAATAAGTATCATGATATTGAAAATCTGCAGGCACCATAGCTAACATCAATCCTGAAAATCCACCAATTGTAAATAAAACAATAAATGCTATTGCAAATAACATGGGGGTTTCAAATGTCATGGAACCACGCCACATTGTTGCTACCCAATTAAAAACTTTTACTCCTGTAGGAACAGCAATTAACATTGTAGTAAGCATAAAAAATATTTCACCAGCTAATGGCATACCTACTGTAAACATATGATGAGCCCAAACTATGAACGATAATAAAGCAATTGATGCTGTTGCATAAACCATAGAATCATATCCAAATAATTTCTTTCTAGAAAAGGCAGGAATAATTGTCGAAACTATTCCAAAAGCAGGCAGTATTAATATATAGACTTCTGGATGACCAAAAAACCAAAATATATGTTGAAATAACACTGGATCACCGCCACCCGAAGCCGTAAAAAAACTTGTTCCGAAAAATCTATCTGTTAAGAGCATAGTAATCGCGCCAGCAAGCACAGGCATAGCTGCAATTAATAAAAATGCGGTAATCAGCCATGTCCAAACAAAAATCGGCATTTTCATTAGTGTCATTCCAGGCGCTCTCATATTCAATATTGTTGCGATAACATTAATTGCTCCCAAAATTGAAGATAGTCCTAGCATATGAATTGATAAAATCACAAATGGCATCGAATCTCCACCTTGTAAAGATAATGGAGGATATAATGTCCAACCTGCTGCCGGCCCACCACTCTCAAAAAACAAAGTGCTAATCATCATAGTAAAAGCAAAAGGCAGTATCCAAAAACTCCAGTTGTTTAATCTTGGAAGAGCCATATCAGGAGCTCCAATCATAATAGGTATCTGCCAGTTTGCAAGTCCCACAAAAGCAGGCATTACTGCGCCAAAAATCATTATTAAAGCATGCATTGTTGTCATTTGGTTAAAGAATCCAGGTACTACGAGTTGTAAGCCAGGCTGAAATAATTCTGCTCTTATCACTAGAGCCATTAAACCTCCAATAAAAAACATTATTAAACTAAACCATAAATATAGCGTCCCTATATCTTTGTGATTAGTTGTTGTAATCCACCTCATTATTCCTGAAGGTGTGTGATGATGGTCATCATGTAGTTTATCTATATTGGCACTCATATTATTTTCCTTTTATTTATTCTCAGCTACCTTGTTAGTTTTTTGGATAGATACCCATTTATAATATTCTTGTTTTGGCACCGCTTTGACAACAATAGGCATAAATCCATGATCTTTGCCACATAGCTCAGCGCATTGTCCTCGATAAATTCCAGGCTCTTGGATATCGACCCATAATTCATTTACATATCCAGGTATAGCGTCTTTTTTGCCTCCTAGCTCTGGAACCCACCATGCATGTATCACATCACTTGCGGTTAGGAGAACTCTAACCTTTGTATCAGTTGGTAGTACTACATAGTTATCTACATCTCTTAAATAATTATCAACTTTTGTAACATCTACACCAGAATTTAATCTTCTAGCAGTGTTGCTTTTAGTGTCAATCTTACTAAAAAAACTTATATTATCTTCCAGATATTCATATTGCCACATCCACTGATAACCTGTTACCTTAAGGGTAATTTCAGAATCTCTTGTGTCTTCCATCATAATTAGAGCATTGGTTGCTGGTATTGCCATTCCAACTAAAATTAGAAATGGTATTACGGTCCAAATTATTTCCACTTTGGTGCTTTCATGGAATTTCGCAGGCTTATGTCCTACAGATTTACGGTGGTATATAATAGAGTACAACATAGCTCCAAAGACTAGAATCCCAATGACAACCGTAATATAAAAAATTAACATATGAATGTCATATGCTATCTCACTGGTCGGGGTGACGCCTCTAGGCATATTAGTTTCCCATGCAGCCGATGCAATTGCGGGAAATACTGATAATAATAAAACACTTAATTTTCTCATTAATCTTCCTTATTTAATGAGCCCCATCATAACAAAATATTAGTATTTATGGAATTTCTAATTTAATAAAATTAAATTTTTTTAATGTTTATAACGTCAGTATTTTTATTAGGGTTATCTTTAATATTTTTCCAAGATACGCCATATATCATCTCATATGTTACAGGGTATCTGCCATTATCTTCATTTTTTTCGTAAGAATTAGTGAGTTTCCTATAAGATTCTTTTGGCATATAAGAAGCTTTTCGACCTATAACGGTATTAGCACCAGTTTTTCTAAGTGATTTTAAAATATTAGCAAAGCTTGAATATTCTATTATTAGATTTTCCACATCCATAACAGGATCATGAAAACCACATTTTAATAACGAGTCTCCATAAATATGCATATCTGTAAATGAATTTACATGTTGTTCGCCATCAATTTTTGCATAAGCCTTATTTAGCTCAATCAACGTGTTAGGACCAACCGTAGTAAACATAAAAACTCCCTTATTTTTTAAATATCTATGAATATCAGAAAAAATTTTTTCTATTTCTTCACACCAATGCAGAGTAAAGCTAGATATAACTAAATCAAAAACTTCATTATCAAAAGGCATGTTTTCAGCATCAGCAACAACCAAGTTAAATTTAGTATTTTTTTTTCTACACTCTATTAACATATCAAGTGAAATATCTAAACAAGTTATTTTAGAAGCAGGAAATATTTGTTTTAAAATATTAGATAGATAACCTGTTCCACTTCCTAGGTCCAAAATAGTTTTGGGTTTGAACTTCATAAGCTTTAATCGTTCTATCATTCTTTTTGATACTTCATTTTGTACTAGAGAATATTCCTCATAAGTTGAAGACTTAGAATTAAATGATTTAGCTATTTTCTTTTTATAGTTTTCCATACTATTTATCTAAATTGAATTTTCTATTAAAGAATATATTTCTTTATTTCTAGAAATGAAAGGTAAATGCCCTACATCTTTAATTATTTTTTTTTGTATAAATTTATTATCTAATCCTTTAAGGTATTCCATATCATTGAAAATGTCATTTTCGGAGTTAATAAGAATAATATCTCTTTGGATATTTTCTATATCATGTTTAAAATTTTCCATATATTCTAAATTTTTTATGAGCTCATTATTGCTAGGCCAATAAGAATCATAATAAATTTTATTGAGCATTATTAACTCTTGTTTCAGATATTTTGAATGTCTTAAAACTTCGTATGTGAATTTTTGAATTGTTTTTTCTCTACAGAGCCTTAAATTACTTTTTAATTGAGCAATGTTCTCTGGATTCAGAATAGTTTTATTTTTCCCCATTATGTTTAAATTAGTATTTATAAGAAAGATTTTTTTTATGTTCGAGTTAATAGATGAATAGCTTTTTAATGCTAGTAATCCGCCATATGACCAGCCAACAACTATAGTGGGGTGATTAATATCTGAAAAAATCCGGTCACAAAATTTTTGATGATCAAGTTTTAATGTTTTATTTTTTCCATAACCAGGTAAATCATACATTTTAACTGAGTGTTTTGTGTGAAAATAATTTCTAATACCGCACCAAACTTTACTATCGAAAAGCCAACCATGTATAAAAATAATATTTAAATTTTGCATATTTTGAAAGGTAATCTATCATTACTGTAATATTAATTATATATTAATCAGATGTTAGAAAATATGTTGATTATAGATATGTTGGTAGTCTCTTTAATACTATACATTATTGGCTCAATTCCATTTGCTGTTATTATATCAGCTTTATTTAGGCTGCCAGACCCAAGATCATTTGGATCAAATAACCCAGGGGCAACAAATGTTATGAGAAGTGGAAATAAATATGCTGGGATTTTTACTTTAATAGGTGATGCTCTGAAAGGATATATCCCCGTATATGTTTTACTAACCATGGGTTTTGAAAATTATGAAACATATCTCTTGTCTTTCCTCATACTGATTGGACATACATTTCCAATATTTTTAAAATTTAAAGGTGGCAAAGGAGTTGCTACATCTCTTGGAATACTCCTATCACTAAATATATTAATTGGTCTATTTTTTATAGTTATATGGTTATTTATGTATTACCTTTTCAAAATTTCTGGTGTATCAGCTTTAGTGGGCTTTCTATTTTTGCCATTATATTTCTTTTTGCTAAATGAAAATAGTTATATGACTGCAATATCATTCTTAAATCTTGTTTTTATTTTTTTAACCCATAAAAGTAATATAATATGTTTTTTAACTAATAAACCTCGATGAAGGATGGGGGGTGATTTCCAAAGAATTTGTTAAATCTACCTTTGATTTTAGCCAGCCCATATATGCAATCATAGCTCCATTATCGGTACTAAATTCCAAATCTGGGAAATATACTATTGAATCACTTTTTTCCTTATCAAATCTTTCTCGAAGCTTTTTATTAGCGCTAACACCACCAGCGACTACTATATTTTTAATTTTTAGGTTTTTCGAGGCTTTTAAAGTTTTTGAGATTAAAACATCTATGATTGAATTTTCAAAATCAAATGCAATCTCTGAAATTATTTCACTATTTAATTCTGTTTTATTAATTACTTGTGTAACATGCGTTTTTAATCCACTAAAACTAAAATTATAGCATTTAGTATTAATCATTGGTCGTGGGAAGTTATATGATGATGATTTTGTTTTTTCAGACATTTTTGAAATTTCAGGTCCCCCGGGATAAGATAAACCCAAATGTCTAGCAACCTTATCGAAGACTTCTCCAGCAGAATCATCTAATGTTTTCCCAATAATTACATGTTGTGTATTATTTTTAATTAGAGATAGCATTGTGTGTCCACCTGAAACTAATAAAGATATGAATGGTGGTTTGAGATTTTTTTCGGAAATCATAGCTGAAAATATATGAGCTTCTAAATGGTCTATTTCAATAGCTTTTATGTTGAGAGACCATGCAAGTGACTTTGCAAATGATGCTCCTGTTAATAATGGACCTAATAAACCCGGGCCATTTGTAAAAGCAATTAAATCGATATTTTTCAATTGAATTTCTACTTGATTCAATAACTCTTCCAATAAAGGCACTAATTTTAACACATGATCTCTTGATGCTAATTCTGGTACAACTCCTCCATATTTACCATGTATGTTATGCTGGGAGTTTACTATGTGTCCTAGAATTCCTCTTTCAGAATGGTATAAGGCTAGTCCTGTTTCATCACATGAAGATTCAATCCCAAGTATTATCATATCTATCTCAAATTGCTTAAATTCATTGCTTTATTAATATAATCAAGTAATATTACGCCATTATAAACTATTTTATGAGATTTTATGCCAAGTGTACAAGTTAGAGAAAATGAGCCATTTGAAATAGCCCTGAGAAGGTTTAAAAGAGGTTGCGAGAAAGCTGGTATTCTCACAGAAACACGTAGACGTGAGTTTTATGAAAAACCTACTGCAATGAGAAAAAGAAAAATTGCTGCTGCAACCAAAAGACATAAAAGAAAGGTAAGTATGTCTGCTATTAGAAAAAAACCTCCATATAAAAAATTCTAGTTCTTGATTAACTATCAATGAAGTCAATAATTCAAAAAGATATAATTCAATTAATGAAGTCTGGTCAAAAAGATAAAGTTGAAAAACTAAGATTCATATTATCGTTTATTACTCAGGAAGAGAAAGATAAAAATAAAGAATTATCAGATAGTGAAATAATACAGATACTTAAAAAGGCATTAAAAAGAAATCAAGATTCATATGAACAATTTACAAAAGCTGGTAGAGAAGATTTAGCATCTAAAGAAAAAGAAGAAATTCTGATTATTCAAAATTATCTTCCTGAAGAAATGACCGAAGAAGAGATTATTAAAATCATACAAGAAACAATTACTTCTATAGGTGCAACATCAATGAAAGACATGGGCAAAGTAATTGGTATGATTAAAAAAAATCATGGTGATAATGCAGATATGTCATTAGTAAGTAAGCATGTCAAATCGTTGCTCAATTCATAGATTAGAGTTTATTTTTTTTCTAATTATGATTATTCTTCTGCATCAGTTCTTATATTTTGTAATGCATTAATCAATGTATTTCTTTCATTTATATTTTCTGGGTCAAAATATTGTTTTAAACTTGTCCACTTTAAAAAATTGATATTATCTAGAGCCCTTATTTTATTTTGATCTAGATTATTGTCAACATAATCCCTCCTCGTTTTTAAAACCCAGGTTACAAGTGGATCTTGTACCCCATAATTTGTTTGGTTATAATCAGCTGGAACATAACAATGTCCACGTTCTTTTTTGTATTTCATTAACTTCTCTAGCATTTCTTCCCAATGTGTTTTTTCTTGTTTGTCATCCTCCGGTTGATCTGATACATCATATTGTTCAAGAAATAAAAATAGTTTTTTAGTTGGTCTAGGCCAATGATATATGCCTCTGTTAAGCCAGCTAGCTGTATGGAAAACATCTGTATTGTCCTTTAGATACATTGCAAATTCGTCTATAGGAACTCTATATCTTTTGGAATCTACAGAAAAACTAATGGCTGTATTAGTATTTAATAGTTCTCTATAGATGGTGAGTCTAGTTGTTTTTCTTATTTTATATGACATATATTATCTTTTTTCATATATTATATATTATTTATTTATCATTGTCGATATATCATATATTTAAATTTATCAATATTAGCTATCCTCAATATCGGCATTGTAGTATACTTATGTTCTTATGGATAAAAATCTACAATTTCTTGAATTAAGACGCATGGAACCTAAGGTTATTAATCCGTCTAAAAGAATAAAACATTATAAAGAAATTTATAATAATTATGATTCAAAACAGGCGGGTGAGCAATCTGGTAGGTGCATTGAATGTGGAAATCCGTACTGTGAATGGAAATGCCCTGTACATAACTATATACCCCAATGGTTAAAGTTAATTTCAGAAAATAGATTATTTGAAGCCGCAGATTTGTCACATCAAACTAATTCTCTTCCCGAAATATGTGGAAGAATATGTCCGCAAGATAGATTGTGTGAAGGCGCTTGCACATTAAATGATGGTTTCGGCGCTATAACAATTGGAAATATTGAAAAATATATTACTGATGAAGCTTTAAAACAAGGATGGAAGCCTGATCTATCGCGTGTTATGCCTACTAATTTTAAAGTTGGGATTATTGGAGCAGGACCGGCCGGTCTTGCATGTGCAGATGTTTTGGCAAGGAATGGAATACAATCATTTATATATGATAAGTATGAAGAAATAGGAGGTTTATTAACATTTGGTATCCCGCCATTTAAATTAGAGAAAAATGTTGTCATTAAAAGACGTAAAATTTTAGAAGGTATGGGTGTAAAATTCATACTGAATACAGAAATAGGTAAAGACATAACTTTTAGTAACTTTATGAAAAAGTTTGATGCAGTTTTTTTGGGTATGGGGACTTATACTTATATGAAGGGTGGTTTTAAAGGTGAAAACCTTGATGGAGTTTATGATGCACTGCCATACTTGAATTCAAATATAAGAAATTTATTTAACACGCCCGACAATAAGTTTATTAGCATGCAAGGCAAAAGAGTTATAGTCCTGGGAGGCGGTGATACAGCTATGGACTGTAATAGAACAGCTTTAAGGCAAGGTGCAAAAGAAGTATTTTGTGCCTATAGAAGAAATGAAGAAAATATGCCGGGTTCTAAAAAAGAAGTAAAAAATAGTAAAGAAGAAGGAGTTCAATTTTTATGGAACATGCAACCTATTGAAATTATCGGAGATAAAAAAGTTGAAGGTGTTAAGTTTGTTAAGACAGAATTAAAAAAAACTGATATACGTGGCAGAGAGATACCTGTAATTATTAAAGGCTCAGAGAAAATTATTGAAGCTGATAATGTAATTATTGCATTTGGGTTTAGACCTAATCCACCTAACTGGTTCATTAAACACAAGATTCAAATAGATGATATCGGAAGAGTGATTTTAAATAATAAATCTCAATATGATCATCAGACACATAATCCAAAAATTTTTTCAGGAGGTGATATGGTAAGAGGATCAGACTTAGTTGTAACTGCCGTATTTGAAGGTAGAAATGCTGCCGCTGGAATCACTAAATTCTTAAATGATAAGATACAAAAAAAACTTAATGTCATCAATTCCTAATCATTTACTAATTAAAGCTATTAATCATGAGCCTATAGATAGGACTCCTATTTGGGTAATGAGACAAGCTGGACGATATCTACCTGAATATATAAAGCTGAAAAATAAGGCGGGGGGATTTATTAATTTAATAAAAAATCCAGAACTTGCTTGCGAAATAACAATGCAACCTCTAAATAGATTTTCTTTAGATAGTGCAATAGTTTTTTCAGATATTCTTGTAATCGCAGACATGATAGGAATAAATTTAAGTTTTGTAGAAAATAAAGGTCCAGTATTTGATAAAACTATTACTACACAAAGTGATTTAGAATCGTTACAAGTTCTCGATGATATAACAAAACTCAACTATGTCTTTCAGACTATTAAACTAATTAAGAAAGAACTAAATAATAAAAAACCCCTCATAGGTTTTATTGGCAGCCCATGGACTGTTGCCACTTATGTAATAGAAGGAAACTCATCTAAAACTTTTAAAAATGTATTACATTTATTAAAAAATGATGTTTCTTTAATGCATAATATTTTGGATATGCTTACCAACATAAGTATTAAATATCTAAATAAACAAATTGAATCTGGGATAGATGTAGCTATGATATTTGACACATGGGGCAGTTTATTATCTGATAATGATTACGAAATATTTTCATTAAACTATATTAAAAAAATAAAGAATTCAATAATTAATAAAGATATACCTATTATCTACTATGTAAGAGAATCGGGTGGGAAAATAGATTTTCTAAAAAAACTCAATGTAGATGTTATTGGTATAGACTCAACAACAAATATAAGAGAATTTAAAAATTCAATTGGGAATAAGTTTGCACTACAAGGAAATTTAGATGTGGATATATTAAAAAGTGATAAAAAAACAATATACAATAGCGTCAATAATATTTTGAAAGAGTACAATAATCCGTCGGGTCATATATTTAATTTAGGAACAGGTATTACGCCTGATATTCATCCTGACAAAGTCAAGTATTTAATAGATGTGCTTGCAGATGTGAGCCCTCAATATAATGTAAAGTGATTTATGAAAATAAATAATATATTAATAATTGGCCCAATGGGATCTGGAAAGTCATCGATAGGCAAGATTCTTGCTAAAAGAACTTCTAAGAAGTTCTTAGATATAGACTTTCAGATTATAAAAAACCAGGGTATGAATATTTCAGAAATATTTGAGAAATATGGAGAAGAATATTTTAGGGATCTAGAAAAAAAAGAATTAGAGAAATTGGATAATATCGAAGACTATATTATATCCACCGGAGGTGGCATAATCTTAAAACAAGAAAATATTGATATGATGAAAAAGATTGGATTAATATTATTTCTAGATATTGATATCAATGCACAACTTGAGCGTGTAAAAAATAAAAAAAATAGACCATTAATAGATAATGATAATGTAGAATCAAGTTTACTTGCTTTAAAGAAATATAGAGACCCTATATATAATAATATTTGCGATTATATAATAGATGTATCTAATAAAGAAAAGAATGTAATTATAAAAGAAATAGAGAAAATAATACTATGAAAAAAGTCATACTCAAAATTGATAAAAAGAATATTCCTATTTTTATCGGTGATCATATTATCACCAAAATAGACTTTTCAAAATATATAAAAGGAAATGATGTCGTAATAATAACCAATAAAGTATTAGCTAAATTACATCTTGATAAATTAAAAAAGTCTTTTAAAAAATTTAACTTAAATACCTTTGTACTGCCAGATGGTGAAAAGTACAAAGATATTAATTCGTTTACAAAAATACATGATTTCTTAATAAAAAATAAATATGGAAGAGATTTAACCATTATTGCTTTTGGTGGTGGTGTAATTGGGGATTTAGCAAGTTTTTCAGCTGATACATTTCTTAGGGGAGTTAATCTAATACATATTCCAACCACTCTACTAGCTCAAGTTGATTCTTCTGTTGGTGGTAAATCTGGTATTAATCATTCACTAGGTAAAAATTTAATTGGAAGCTTTAAACATCCAGAGGTCATTATTATGGATACTTCATATCACAAAACTCTTCCAAAGAAAGAATTTGTATCTGGTATAGCTGAAGTTATTAAATATGGAATTATAGGTAGTAAAACATTTTTAAAATGGCTCAATACCAATGCGGAATCTATATTAATGAAAAAGAAAGAATATTTAGTTAAACTAATATATGCATCTGTAAAAGCTAAATCTCAGGTTGTTCAGAAAGATGAAAAAGAATCTGGTATAAGAGCATATTTAAACTATGGTCATACATTAGGGCATGCCATTGAATCATCAAAAAAATATAAAGGCATATTACATGGTGAAGCTGTTAGTATTGGAATGACTTTTGCATCATTTATTTCTGCAGAGAAAAGTACACTGTCGATAGAAGAATTTAATTTAATTGAGAATACATTAATTAAATTTGGACTACCTGTGTCTATTCCACACAATATACCATGCGCAAAAATTATTAAACATATAGATTTTGATAAAAAAAAGAAACAAGGTAAAAATAATTTTGTTTTATTAAACTCTATTGGTAAGTGCTATATAACTAATTCCTTAGACATAAAGTATATTGAAAAATTAGTTAAATCATTTCAAAATTAAAAAAAGTAATAATATGATATTATAATGCTAGTATGAATAAAAAATTTAAACATAAAAATAAGGGTCTTTATAACGAACGTTTCGAAAAAGACAACTGTGGGTTTGGCCTAATAACTCAAATAGATGATAAGCCGTCTCACTGGGTTATAGAGACAAGCATAAAAGCTCTTCAACGACTCACACACAGAGGAGCTATATCTGATGATGGAAAGACAAGCGATGGTTGTGGCTTGTTAATAAAAAAACCAGATAGTTTTTTTAGAGAAGTTGCCTCAGAAATGAATATTAACCTGGGTAAAAATTATGCCTTTGGATGTGTTTTCTTAGATAAAAATAATCAAAAAAAATCTAAAGAAACCTTGCATTTCCAATTACGTAAACAAGGTTTGATTGTTGAGGGTTGGAGAGATGTCCCTATTAATAAAAAAGTTTGTGGTGAGGAGGCGTTAGAAACTATTCCTATTATTAAACAAGTAATTGTTACAGCTTCAGAATCTACACTAGAATCAGAATTTGAAAAAAAGTTATATATTGCAAGAATACAAACAGAAAAAATTTTATCAGATGATAGTAATTTTTATATACCTAGTTTGTCTTCCAGGGTAGTATCTTACAAAGGACTTATTATCTCAGAAAATATTCAAAAATTTTATACAGATTTAAATGATAAAAGATTGAAAACATCCCTATGTGTTTTTCATCAAAGATTTTCTACAAATACACTACCTCAATGGAAATTAGCTCAACCATTTCGTTACCTAGCGCATAATGGTGAAATTAATACAATTCAAGGTAATAGGAATTGGTATTTAGCCAGAAGAAATAAATTGAACATAGAATTACTTCCAGAACTTAATAACTTACATCCATTAATTTCTAGATCTGATTCAGATTCTTATACATTAGATAATATGTTAGAACTTTTATTAGCTGGGGATATGGGTATATTTAGAGCTATGAGAACGCTTATGCCTCCAGCATGGCAAAATAATAAAAATATAGATGAAAAACTTAGGGCATGCTATGAGTATCATTCAATGCATATGGAGCCATGGGATGGTCCTGCCGGAATTGTCCTAACGGACGGAAGATATGCTGCATGCGTACTAGATAGAAATGGATTAAGACCAGCAAGATATGTACTTACAAAAGACAGACATGTTACTTTAGCCTCTGAAATTGGAGTGTATGACTACAAACAAGAAGATGTGATTGAAAAAGGCAGATTAGCCCCGGGAGAAATGTTTGCTGTAGATACAGAAAAAGGAGATATTTTACTTACAGATGAAATCGATGACATACTAAAAGAAAGACATCCATATCTAACTTGGTTAAAAAAATACTCTGTTAAAGCTAATGACTATAATAGCGAGGAAGAATTACCTATTGGTTTCGAAAATGATTTATTACTAACCTATAAAAAGTCTTTTTCAATATCTTTTGAAGAGGAAAAAGAAATTATTGCTCCCTTAGCACAGATGTCCCAAGAAGCGACTGGGTCAATGGGGGATGATACTCCTATGCCAGTGATGTCAATGCATAACAGATCTATTTATGATTATTTTAGACAACAATTTGCCCAAGTAACTAATCCTCCTATAGATCCTTTAAGAGAAGCAAGTGTAATGTCACTTGAGGTTTGTTTTGGAATAGAAAGAAATTTATTTGAAGAATCTTCAAAACATGCAGATAGATTAATACTGAAATCTCCAATATTAGACAGACAGACTTATATATCAATAATTGAATCTAAAGATAAAAAATACCCCCATGACGTAATAAATTTAAATTTTGATAATACTTTAGACTTAGAAGAAGCAATAAATACAATTTGTGATAGAGCTATTAGAAGTGTTAAAAAAGGCAATGTAACTATAGTTCTCTCGGATAAAAAAATAAATGAAAATCAACTAATTATACCTGCCCCAATGGCTGTAGGAGCCGTACATCACAAATTAATAGAAAATGGTCTAAGATGTGATACCAATATTATTGTAGAAACTGGTTCAGCTAGAAACCCACATCACTATGCTGTTCTCATTGGTTATGGGGCAACTGCCATCTATCCATATTTAGCTTTTGAAGTATTAAATGAAATGGTAACTAAAGATAAAATTAATGTTAAAAATTATGGTACATGTTTAGCAAATTACATAGCAGGTATAAACAAAGGTCTACTTAAAATAATGTCTAAAATGGGGATTTCATGTATATCAAGCTATAGAGGTGCTCAATTGTTTGAAATTGTAGGATTAGATAGCACTATCATTGACTTATGCTTCAAAGATACAGTTAGTAGAATATCTGGTTCAGATTTTTCAGATATAGAAGAAGATCTTGAGGAAAACAGAATATATGCTTGGGATATTAACAAAGAAATAAAAACAGGCGGGCTATTGAAGTATGTTCATAATGAGGAATACCATGATTATAATCCAGACGTTGTAAAAATGCTGCATGCATGTGTTAGTAGTGGAGAATTCGAGGATTATATTAAGTATGCTGACCTTATTAACAATAGGGATCCTAGTTTCTTACGTGACTTACTATCATTTAAAAAACAAAATAAGAAAATACCTTTATCCAAAGTTGAATCAGTTGATAAAATTTTTAGGAGATTTGATACTGCAGGTATGTCCCTCGGTGCTTTATCACCTGAAGCACATGAAGCACTAGCAATCGCAATGAATACCATCGGAGGAAGATCAAATTCAGGCGAAGGGGGAGAAGATAAAAAGAGATATAAAACAAATAAAACTTCAAAAATTAAACAAGTTGCATCTGGAAGGTTTGGTGTTACACCACATTATTTAGTTAATGCTGAAGTGATACAGATTAAGATAGCTCAAGGAGCAAAACCAGGAGAAGGTGGTCAGCTTCCAGGACATAAAGTTGATGATATGATAGCTGAACTTAGATTTTCCGTGCCTGGAGTAACACTAATTTCTCCACCTCCCCATCATGATATTTATTCAATTGAAGATTTAGCTCAACTAATTTTTGATTTGAAACAAGTAAATGACAAAGCTTTGATATCTGTGAAATTAGTATCACAAGCTGGTGTTGGAACAATTGCAGCAGGAGTAACTAAAGCTTATGCGGATTTGATAACAATATCAGGATATGATGGAGGAACAGGTGCTAGTCCACTTACTTCGGTTAAATATGCTGGAAGTCCATGGGAATTAGGAATAAGCGAAACACATCAGACACTTATGATGAACAATCTTAGACACAAAGTTCGTCTACAAACAGATGGTGGTTTAAAAACTGGTTTAGATGTTATAAAAGGAGCTATGCTTGGAGCCGAAAGTTTTGGTTTTGGTACTTCTGTAATGGTTGCTTTGGGTTGTAAATATTTAAGAATTTGTCACTTGAATAATTGTGCGACTGGTGTTGCTACACAAAATAAAATTTTAAGAATGAAACATTTTAGTGGTAGCCCAGAAAGAGTAGTAAATTATTTTAAATTTGTTGCTGAGGATGTAAGAAATATATTATCAAATTTAGGTTTTAAATCGCTGGATGATATTATAGGCCGTACAGATTTATTAAAACAAATCAAAGGATCTACAAAAAAACATAGAAAATTAAATTTAAAAAAATTATTAGTAAATATTAAATCTAAAAATCCTAGTTCATGTACTACTAAATCTAATGATCCATTTGATAAAGCAACTCTAGCTAAGAAAATTTTAAGAAATGTTTATCCATCTATTAAAAATAAAAAGAAAGGGACATTTGACTTTGAAATAAAAAATTTCAATAGATCAATAGGTGCAAATATATCTGGAGAAATTGCTAGATTATATGGGAATTATGGATTAAAAAATAATCTAATTACTCTTAATCTTACAGGTACAGCAGGGCAAAGTTTAGGAGTTTGGAATTGTGATGGCTTGAATATTAGAATTACAGGTGATTGTAATGATTATGTTGGGAAAGGTATGGCTGGAGGCAAAATAGTAGTTAAAGCACCAAAAAAGCTTAAAAGTAGGGCTAATAAGATGATAATTATGGGAAATACATGTTTATATGGTGCCACAGGCGGGGAACTTTTTGCTGAGGGAATAGCTGGAGAAAGGTTTGGTGTAAGAAATTCTGGGTGTAAAGCCGTTATCGAGGGTAGTGGTGATCATGCGTGCGAATACATGACAGGCGGTTCCGTTGTGGTATTAGGAAATACTGGTAATAATTTTGGTGCAGGTATGACTGGTGGACTTGCTTTTGTTTATGATAAAAATAGGCTCTTTAAAAATAAAATAAATATGCAATCAGTTGAAATACAAAGCCCTATTGACTCTCAATATAAAAAACATCAGAATTATTTATTGAGTCTTTTGAAATCTCATTATAAAGAGACTGGTAGTTTAGTTACAAAAGAAATTATTAAGAATTTTAAAGAAGAGATTGGTAATTTTATGATGGTCAAACCTAAAGATTCAGATTTTAAAGACTTATTAATGATACTCACAAAAGCTGCATAAAAAATGAAAAATCTTGATAGATCATTTATTGATGATTTATTATCGCGAATAGACATTGTTGAGGTAATAAGTCAATCAGTCGAACTTAAAAAACATGGTTCCGGCCATAAAGGCTTGTGTCCTTTCCATGCTGAAAATACTCCATCTTTTAATGTTTCAAGTTCTAAACAATTTTATCATTGCTTTGGTTGTGGTGCATCAGGTGATGCAATTACATTTTTGAGGGAATATGAAGGTTTAACATTTATGGAAGCGATAGAAAAACTAGCAGCCATGGCAAATATAGAGATACCAAAGTCGAGTAATATAAAAATAGAAAATAATACGGGACTGATTGATGTAAATATTTTAACTCAAAATATCTTTGTTTCAAATTTAATGAGTGATGAAAATGCTATGAAATATCTAAATAATAGAAATATATCAGATGAAATGATAAAACACTTTGGGATTGGTTTTGCCAAAGATTCATGGGATCAAATTACTAATTTACTAAAAAGTAAAAATAAATTAGCTGAAGGATTAGAGTTAGGTTTATTAGTTAAAAATAATAATAAAGTTTATGATCGTTTTAGAAATAGAATTATGTTTCCTATAAAAAACACATCCGGAAAAATAATTGCATTTGGTGGTAGAGCTTTAAAAAAAGATGAGAAGGCAAAATATATAAATTCTCCGGAATCAAAATTATTTTTCAAAAGTGCTGAAGTTTATGGCATATCCGAAGCAAAGCAATATATTAATAAAGAAGATGAAATTATAATAGTAGAAGGTTACACAGATGTTATTGCTCTACATAAAAATAATTTTAAAAATGCTGTTGCAACTCTCGGTACTGCTTTCACAAAATTACATATAAATAAGCTAATACGATATAGCAAAAATATTATTTTTTGCTTTGATGGAGATATTGCTGGTAAAAAAGCTGCATGGAAAGCATTGACTAACTCTCTTTCAGAAATACGTGATACAGTAAATGTGGGGTTTAGCTTCATCGATAATGGTCAAGATCCAGACCAACTATGTAATGAAAATCCAAAAGAATTTAAAAAATTAATAAAAAAGAATACTCCTTTATCTGAATTTATGTTCGAGAGTTTAAGTAAAAACATTGATTTAAATAAAGTAGAAGGAAAGACTAAGTTTGTAGGATTAATTCTTCCGTTGATTGAACAACTTCCAAAAGGACTTTACAAGAAATTACTTTTAGAGAAATTATCTGATTTAACACATCTATCAAAAGATGAGTTTTTGGATAATAAAAGAAATCATGTCAACAAAAATAGTGATGGAGTTAAAGATACAACTGAAATAAATTCCACTGACTCATTAATTTTATCTATTTTTTTAGAGCATCCTGGAATCTTTGCTGAGTTTGAAGATAAAATCGTAAATATAGTTACGAACAAAGAGATTAAAGAAATGTTGCAAATGATACCAACTATGAAAAATGGAAATAAATACTATATTAATAGATTTTTAGATTCTGATGATAATAAAAAACAATTATTCTTACGTTATTCCTCTGAAAAAATAATTTATGAAGATGAGGAATCTGCTAAAAAGACTGTTCATTCAATATTCAATAACTTAGATGAGACAAATAAGGAATCACAATATCTAGAAATATTAGAAAAATACTCTAATGGCGAAATTTTAACGCCGCTAGAAAAAGAAATTCTTAAAAATTTTAAAAAATGATAATATTGTTACAATATAATCAATTATGATGATATATTTATTGTACTAATTTATCATGAAAAATAACTATTTATTCACATCTGAAAGCGTTTCACCAGGTCATCCAGATAAATTAAGTGACCAATTATCTGATGCAGTATTAGACTATGTCTTTGAATCAGATAAAAATGCACGTGTTGCTTGTGAAGTTTTAACGAAAGGTAAAAAAGATACTGCTGGCACGATTGTAGTTGCTGGAGAAATTACTTGTTCTTATCCTCTAGAATTTGATAGTAAACTCAGAACAGCTATTTGTGATATTGGTTATAATTCTAATGATTTAGGCTTTAATGGAACAGATTGCGAAATAGTTAAATTAATTAATCAACAATCTGCTGACATTAAAATGGGTGTTGATAGAGATGATAAGAAAAAACAAGGCGCTGGGGATCAGGGCTTAATGTTTGGATATGCAACTAATGAGACTGATGTATTAATGCCTGCTCCTATATACTACTCTCATAGATTAGTAGAAAAACAGGCAGAATTATTGAAAACAAAAAAAGTTGACTGGCTGAGACCAGATGCTAAAAGTCAGGTTACATTTATTTATGAAGATGATAAGCCAAAAGAAATTGATACTATTGTATTATCAACTCAACATAATAGTTCTGTAAATTTAGAACAAATTAAAGATTTTGTAATTGAAGAGGTTATTAAAAAAACAATCCCTGAAAAATATCAAAATAAAAATACAAAGATTTTTGTTAACCCAACTGGCAACTTTATCGATGGTGGCCCGATGGGAGACTGTGGTCTAACAGGAAGAAAAATTATCGTGGATACTTATGGAGGAATGGCAAGGCATGGCGGTGGAGCATTTTCGGGAAAAGATCCATCAAAAGTTGACAGGTCTGCGGCTTATATTTCAAGATATGTCGCTAAAAATATAGTAGCTGCAGGTTTAGCTGATAAGTGTGAAATTCAATTATCTTATGCGATTGGTATTGCAAAACCAACATCCATCTCAACTAATACATTTGGAACTGGAAAAATTACTGATGAATCAATTTCAAAAATCATTAATGAGGTATTTGATTTAACTCCATATGGGATTACTGAAACTTTAGATTTACTAAATAGAAAATATCAACCCACTGCAGCATTTGGGCATTTTGGAAGAGAAGAGGCAAATTTTACTTGGGAACAAACTAATAAGGTTGATATACTTAAAGACATATCATCTTAACAATAGAATTTATTAAGGACAAATATTATGAAAACTGATGAAATAGAAAAAATAGGAACAGACTATAAGGTAGCAGATATTTCGCTTGCAGAATTTGGTAAAAAGGAAATAAAAATAGCAGAAACTGAAATGCCAGGTCTAATGGCACTAAGAGAAGAATATAAAGGTAAATTCCCACTAAAGGGTGCAAGAATAATCGGTTGCCTTCATATGACAATACAAACAGCTGTCTTAATTGAAACACTCGTGGATTTAGGTGCAGAGGTAAGATGGTCATCATGTAATATATTTTCTACTCAAGATCATGCAGCTGCAGCGATAGCCAGTCAAGACATTCCAGTGTTTGCCTGGAAAGGAGAAACTGAGGAAGAATATAGATGGTGTATTGATCAAACAGTCAGAGGCCCAAATGGTTGGAAACCAAATATGCTTCTAGATGATGGTGGTGATTTAACTGGAATTATTCATGATGATCATAAAGAGCTTTTAGAGGGAATACTTGGTGTATCAGAAGAAACAACAACAGGAGTTCATCGTTTATATGAAATGGAGAAAAATAATGAACTCATGATGCCTGCTATGAATGTTAATGATTCGGTTACTAAATCTAAATTTGATAATCTTTATGGTTGCAGAGAATCGCTTGTTGATGGAATAAAACGAGCTACAGATACAATGATAGCTGGAAAGTTAGCTGTTGTTTGTGGGTATGGTGATGTTGGAAAAGGCTCGGCAGGATCCTTAAGAGGTCTTGGGGCAAATGTTTTGATTACAGAAATTGACCCTATTTGTGCACTACAAGCTTCAATGGAAGGTTATAAAGTAGTAGACATAAATGATTATATAGATGAAATTGATATATTTGTTACAGCCACAGGTAATTTTAATGTAATTAACCATGACCAGATGGCAAAAATGAAAAATGGAGCCATTGTTTGCAATATAGGGCATTTTGACAATGAAATTGACGTTGAAAGTTTAAAAAAATATCAATGGGAAAATATTAAACCACAAGTTGATCAAATAATTTTTCCTGATGGAAAAAGAATCATCTTGCTTGCAGAAGGTAGATTAATAAATCTAGGTTGTGCAACAGGACATCCCAGTTTTGTCATGTCATGTTCTTTTACAAATCAGGTAATGGCTCAGATAGAGATATGGGAAAATCATAAAAAATATGAAAATAAAGTTTATGTATTGCCAAAAGATTTAGATGAGAAGGTGGCAAGACTTCACTTAGATAAGCTAGGAGTAAAACTTACCAAATTGTCAAAAGAGCAAGCTAATTATATTAGTGTAAATCAAATAGGTCCTTATAAAAAAGATACCTATAGATATTAAATTCAAATTTAATATATCCTGATATTATTTAATGCCTGAAAGTCATACTAAAATTACAACGAAAATTGTAAAAAGAGATCTTAAGGTAGTGTGGCATCCTTGCACTCAAATGAAAGATCATGAAAAAATACCGTTAATCCCGATAAAAGATGGTAAAGGTGTTTGGCTTAGAGATTTTGATGGTAATAAATATATCGATGCTATAAGTTCATGGTGGGTCAATCTTTTTGGACATTCAAATCCATATATAAACAAAAAAATAACTCAACAAATTAATAAACTAGAACATGTATTACTAGCTGGATTTACACATATGCCCGCTATTACTCTTGCAGAAAGACTTATTAAATTATCACCAAAAAAAATAAAAAAATGTTTTTTCACTGACAATGGTTCATCCGCTATTGATGCAGCTATGAAAATGAGTTATCACTACTGGAAAAATAATGGATATCATAAAAAAACTAAATTTATTTCTTTGACTAATAGCTATCATGGTGAAACATTAGGCTCATTATCTGTATCTAATATCGATTTATATAAGAAAACCTATAAAAACTTAATGAAGGATACAATAATTGTAGAATCACCAGACTGTTTCTTGAAAAATAAAAAATGTTCAGATAAAAAACATACAGAAATTATGTTTGATAAAATGTTAAGAAGTATTGAAAAGAATCATTCAAACACTTGCGCAGTTATACTAGAACCTTTAGTTCAATGTGCAGGCTATATGCGTATGTACCATCCTATATATTTAAAACTGCTAAGACAAGCTTGTGATAAATATAATATACATTTAATAGCTGATGAAATTGCTGTTGGTTTTGGTAGAACAGGAACAATGTTTGCTTATGAACAAAGTAAAATTACACCAGATATTATATGTTTGTCAAAAGGCATAACTGGTGGATATATGACATTGTCAACTATTTTAACTACAGACAATATTTATAATGCATTTTATGATGAATACACCAAACTCAATGCATTTCTACACTCTCATAGTTACACCGCAAACCCAATAGCGTGTGCAACTGCAAATGCATCACTAGATTTATTTGAAAAAAATAATACTTTAAACAATAATAAAATATTGTCTAAATATATCTTAGAATCTTTATCTGATTTATGGAACCATCCAAATGTAGGTGATATTAGACAACATGGGATGATTACTGCAGTTGAAATGGTTAAAAATAAAACAAAGAAAATACCCTTTAATTGGAAAGAAAGAAGAGGTCTAAAAGCATATAACTTTGGTCTAAAACATAATGTCTTAATTAGGCCTTTGGGTAATGTAATTTATTTTATGCCCCCATATATTATTAAAAAAAAGGAAATAGATTTAGTTACTAATACAATAAAAGGCGCTATAGATTTTGCAACAAAATAAATTACATCGAATATATATAAATAAAGATATTCAGATAGATGGAAAGATAGAAATAAACATAGAAAAAACTATACACCTTAAGAATGTCTTGCGTATTAAAAACAATCAAAACATCATAGTATTTAATGGTGATGGGGTAGAATATCTTGCAGAAATAACATATTTAGAAAAGACCATTGTCCATATCAAAAAAGAAAATAGAAGAAAAACCTTGGATGCACATAATATAGTCTTGGCTCAATCTATATCAAGCTCAAAACATATGGATTTTTCAATACAAAAATCTGTTGAATTAGGAATAAATCATATTGTCCCCATAGTTTCATCTAGAAGCCATCCAGGAAATTACGAAAATAAGATTAAACATTGGGAAAAAATTATTATTAATGCTGTAGAACAATCAAATGGTCTATATATTCCAAAACTAAGCCCTATAATAACATTTGATAAATACATCAAAGCTGATAACTTAGATCAATATTATAAAATTTGTTTCCATATTAATGGACGTAGCCTAAATGAAACAGATAAAAGTAAGAATTCTCATATCATGTTAATAGGCCCTGAAGGTGGTTTCTCAGATAGTGAAATTAGTTCTCTTGAAAAATTTCACTGGAATATAATTTCTCTTGGGGATAGGATATTTAGAACAGAAACTGCATCCATAGTTGCACAGACAATATTAAGGAATTAATTATATGCAAAATATTAAATCAATTGCAGAATATACTAAATCTTTCACTAATGAAGAATTACATTCTAGTATTATCAAAAACCATATGAAGATTGAAGCATGGTTTAGAAATCAATGGATTAAATATCCCGCTCCTTTTTATACATCTATAGATATAAGAAACTCTGGGTATAAAATAGCTCCTGTCGATACAAATTTGTTCCCCGCAGGATTTAATAACCTAGACAAGGATTTAGAGTTTTTATATATTTCCGCTTTGCAGCACGCTATGGAAAGAATCTCTCCTAAGATCACAAAAGTGCTAATAATATCTGAAAACCATACAAGAAATAAATTTTATATATCAAGCATTGATTCTTTATCAAACCTAATCAAGAAAGCAGGTTATGAAGTTAAAGTAGCTCTTTTAATAGATGAAGATTCCCTTCAAATTAATCCAAAGTTTGAAAATAAAGATAATATACTTATATATGATCATTTTATTCCAGATGCTATTTTGTTAAATAATGATCTCTCTAGTGGAGTGCCAGATATATTCAACAACATAATTCAACCAATTCTGCCAGATAAGAATCTAGGTTGGACTAATAGGTCAAAGACAATACACTTTGAGTATTTTAGTGATGTAGTTAATAATTTTTCTAACCTTTTAGATATAGATGCTTGGCTCCTGGAGCCATTGTTTAGAAATTGTGGTGAAATTGACTTTAAAACAAAACAAGGTGAGGATTGTTTAGTACGACATGCGACGAGATTATTTGCACTTATAGAAGAAAAATATAAATACTATGGAATAGACGAAGACCCTTATATTATGATTAAAGCCGATTCAGGTACATATGGTATGGGAATAATGAAAATTAAATCTGTTCAAGAACTATCAAAACTTAATAGAAAACAGCGCACGAAAATGCTTAAGACTAAGGGAGGGAATAAACTCGATAAAGTTATTCTACAAGAAGGTATATACTCAAACGAAAAATTGAAACCTATAAATCAAGTTGCTGAACCTGTGATTTATTCTTTTGGAAGCAATCTGGTTGGAGGATTTTATCGTTCTCATGATATGAAAACTAATTCTGAAAATCTAAACTCTCCTGGAATGACCTTCCATCCTATTCCATTTAAAGATGCATGCATAAATCCAAATAATGAAGAATCTATATACTCAGATACAAATAAATTTTATATATATGGAGTAATAGCGCGATTAGCTATTTTAGCCGCTGCGAAGGAACTATATAATATTGAGGCATAAATATGTATTCTTTTGGAATAATAATGGACTCAATAGAAAAAATTAATCCAGAAACAGATTCTACGATTTCTATTACTTCTGCACTCCAAGAAAAATGCAATATTGAATATATAAAACCTGGAACAATACATTTATATAAAAATAAAGTATTTGCTAAATCTAGTAAATTAAAAATTTATAAGAATAAAAATAAGTTTTTTCAATTAAAAAGGTTTAGGCTACTAGATTTATCGAAATTAGATGCAATTTTTTTTAGGATTGACCCGCCTGTGAATGATTATTATATTCAATTAACTTATTTGCTGGATTATTTAGAAGAAAATGGGGTTATGGTGATTAACTCACCACAATCAATTCGTGATTTTAATGAAAAATTATTAGGTAGTAAACTTACGCAGAATCAGGTGCCTACATTAATGACATCAAATAAATCATTAATTATGAATTTCATTAAGACTCATAAGAAAGTTGTAATTAAACCTCTGAATATGATGGGCGGCAAAGATATATATCTAATTAATGAATTGGATAAAAATAAATCAGATATTATTAAAAAATCTACTGCTAATTATAGCAAAAATATAATAGTTCAGAAATATTTAAAAGAGGTTAAAAATGGCGATACAAGAATCCTCATCTATAATGGAAAAGTATATAAAAAAGTATTAGTTAGATATCCTCCAAAGAATGATTTCAAAGCTAACTTAGTCTATGGGGGGAAATATATAGTCAAAAATATTAATAATAAACATCTATCTCATCTAAAAAATGTTGCTATCTTCCTTAAAAGCCAAAGAGTTTATTTTGCTGGAGTTGATATGATAGGGGATAATATTACCGAGATTAATATCACATCTCCTACAGGAGTTAAACAGATAGAAAGTAAAAATATAGGACTTAGCAAGTTAATTGCTGATGAATTTATTATGTTACTAGAAAGATATTATAATGATAAAGCATAATTTATTGAATAAAGACTATCTATATATGTCTATTGACTTTGGTATTAAAAAAATTGGATTTGCTATAGGGCAATTAATAACTAAAAAAGCAACTCCACTAGGAATAATCTACAATCATAAAGAAAATATAAATTGGGCTGATATTGATCATTTAATAAAAAAATGGAAACCTAATATTATTATAATAGGTTATCCCTCTGCCGATAAAAAAAATAAATTTATTGAAAACCTCGATGCATTTATTACTGAGTTTAGCTCTAAGTACGATGGTTTGCTTAAAGTGGATATATTCTCCGAAGTTTTATCAACTGAAGAAAGTAAAGAAATTTATAAAGAAATGAGAAAAAGTCAATATAAAATCAGTAAAAAAGATGATTTAGATGATTACTCTGCATCAATAATATTGCAAAGCTGGTTTAATGAAAATATGATAAACTGATAGTATGAAAATAGATTATAAAATTCAATTTGATTCTAATCATAAATTAAAACATTTTTTGAATACAGAACTCCTCACTCATGAGAACATAAAAGAAATTCTGGATTTAGCTGATGATTATTCAAAAAGTGGGCAGACAAAATTTAAGGATTTAGAAGGGAAAACAATTGCTAGTTTATTTTTTGAACCAAGTACGAGAACAAAAACGACCTTTGAACTGGCAGCAAAACGACTATCTGCAGATTTTATTAATATTGATATAGCTAACTCTTCTACACTAAAAGGAGAATCTATCATTGATATGATAAAAACGTTAGAAGCAATGCAATGTGATATGTTCATAGTTAGGCATTCTGCTTCTGGGACACCGCACTATATAGCAAAAGAAGTTGGGAATAAGATTGCTGTTATCAATGCTGGAGATGGAATACATGCTCATCCTACTCAAGCAATGTTAGATATGTATACAATCAGAAAATACAAAGGTGATTTTAAAAATTTAAATGTTTCAATTGTAGGAGATATACTCCATTCAAGAGTAGCTAAATCACTAATTTCTAGCTTGAATATTTTATCTGTAAATAATATTAATATTATTGGACCCAAAAACCTCATGCCTGATAATCTAAAGGATTTAAAAGTAAACTATCACTCTAATCTAGAAGAAGGTATCGATAATGTAGATGTCATTATAATGCTTAGATTGCAGAAAGAACGAATGCATGAAGCACTAATATCAACAGATGATTATTATAATGACTATGGCTTGACTAAAACTAAAATTGCTGTTGCAAAAAAAGATGTAATAGTAATGCATCCTGGACCTATTAATAGAGGAATAGAGATAGATTCAGAGGTTGCTGATGGACCAAATTCAGTTATATTAGATCAAGTGTCTGCTGGAATATCTATCCGAATGGCTATTATGTCGCTTATATTGAAGAATTAAATTCTATGAATGATGACTATCAACAAGTTTTATTAAAAATAAAATCAGATCTTAGTAAATATCAAAAAATTCATGATGAAAAAAAAAGATTAATCATAGTAAGTAAATCTCAAACAACTAAGAATATTCAAAAAATCATAAGTGAAAATAATTTAGAGTTTGGAGAAAATTATGTTGAAGAAGGTATCATAAAGATTATAGAGTTAAATGATGAAAGATTAAAATGGCATTTTATTGGTAAAGTTCAATCTAATAAAATTAAAAAGATTGTAAAATATTTTGATTGGGTTCAGACAGTATCATCATTAAAACATGCTAAATTATTAGATGATCAATGCAATATACAGAATAAAAAAATCAATATTTGTGTTCAAATAAACATTGATGAGGAAGATTCTAAGGGCGGAATAAAAATTGATGAGACTGAACTCTTTTTAAATGAAATATCATCATATAAGAATTTAGTAATCCGCGGGATAATGTCAATACCCTCGAAATCTAATACTTTGAAAGAAAAGATTAATTCATATAGTATACTTAAACTAGAATATGATAAATTGACCAAGATATATAAAACTGTTGATACCCTGTCAATTGGTATGAGCAATGATTATGATATTGCTTTAAATTATGGCTCTAATATGATTAGGATTGGCCAGTTAATATTTGGCGAAAGAACTTAAAATGGATAAAAATACTTTAATAATTGGTGCGGGTAATTTAGGGAGTGCAATAGCTTATGGTTATGAATCTTTTATAAATAGCAATAAAGAAAATATATATATATATGATATTAATCAAAATAAAAAAAATTATTTCAAAAAAAGTAAACATATCATATTTGTAAAAGATTTATCTATTATACTCAAAAAATCAAAGTGTATAATTATGGCTGTCAAACCAAAAGACTATAAAGATGTTTGCAAGATAATTAAAGAGGATTTAAATAAAGATGCTCTAGTATTAAGTGTGATGGCTGGAGTCAAACTCAAGAGTTTGAAAAAGGAATTACCTTATAATACAAAATTTGTTAGATTAATGACTAATTTGAATATAAAAATATTTCAAGGAAGTAGTTTCATATATGCTAATAAAGAAGTTAAAAATATTGATAAAAAGAGAATTGAAAATTATTGGAGTTCATTAGGTACCGTTCATTGGCTTAAAACTGAATCTAAAATAGATAAATTTACCGCCTTAATAGGAAGTGGACCTGCGTATTTAATATATTTCTGTGAATGTTTAGTGATGGTTTTTAAAAATTTTGGCTTAACAGAAAAAGATGCCGTCATGCATGTGCAACAGTTACTACTTGGTACTGCATTATTAACTTACTATGATGACGGTAAATTTAACTATTTGAATAAAAAGATTGCATCAAAAGGTGGGACTACACAAGAAGCTCTTGATATATTAGCAAAAGGCAAATTAACCTCTATTTTAAATAAAGC